>Ga0209200_1000016_pt1 | contig 253780 bp, 166 predicted proteins | sample AD_UKC033_MetaG_FD_184406 | JGI IMG/M metagenome (GOLD analysis project Ga0209200, IMG submission 184406) | Active sludge microbial communities of municipal wastewater-treating anaerobic digesters from USA - AD_UKC033_MetaG (SPAdes) (version 2) | ecosystem: Engineered > Bioreactor > Anaerobic...
CGCGTAGCTCAGCACGTCCCCCACGTCCACGTCCGCGAAACTGTCCGCCGCAAACTGGTACGTAAACGGCGTGTCCTCCGTCGCATTCTGGTCCACCAGCGGGTTCGCCACCGTCGGGGCGTCGTTGACGGGATTCACCACCAGGGAGGCGGTTTCGGTGGCGGCACTGAAGGCGGTACTGCCGCCGTTGGTGGACGCGTCCACGCAGGTGCCGGCGGCGCCGCTGGTCTGGTCCCAGGCGCGGAAGGTGAGCGCGCTGGCCAGGGTGCCGTTCCAGTTGGCGTCGGGCTGGAAGCGGAGCAGGTCGGTATCACGCAGAAGCAGGGCGTTGGTGCCGGCCACCGCCCCGACGTTGGTCCAGTCCGTGCCGCCGTTCGTCGAGTATTGCCAGGTGCCGTGGCTGGTGTCGACGGCCGTCAGGGCGATGCCTTCGCTGGCACCGGCGTCCACATCGGTGATGCGGTCACCGCCGGCGGAGGCGATGATGCTGGCGACGGTGTTGCCGGCGCCACCCGTAGCGTCTTCGCTGATGGCGGTGAGGCTCATGTCGCCGGTGTTGTCCAGCACCGGAGCGTCGTTGACGGCATTGACGACCTGCGCGGCGGTCTCGGTAGCGCTGCTGAACGCCGTGCTGCCGCCGTTGGTGGAGGTGTCAACGTACGTACCGGCCGAGCCCGTCGTCTGGTCCCAGGCGCGGAACGTCAGGGCACTGGCTAACGTGCCGTTCCAATCGGCAGTGGGCTGGAAGCGCAGCAGATCGGTATCCCGCAGAAGCAGGGCGTTGGTGCCGGCCACCGCCCCGACGTTGGTCCAGTCCGTGCCGCCGTTCGTCGAGTACTGCCAGGTGCCGTGGCTGGTGTCGACGGCCGTCAGAGCGATGCCTTCGCTGGCGCCGGCATCCACGTCGGTGATACGGTCGCCGCCGGCGGAGGCGATGATGCTGGCGACGGTGTTGCCGGCGCCACCCGTAGCGTCCTCGTTGATGGCGGTGAGGCTCATGTCGCCGCTGTTGTCCAGCACCGGGGCATGGTTCGCGGGAGCGGCCACGTTCATCGTAACACTTGCGACCAGTTGCCCCTCGGCGTCGGCAGCCATGCCGCCGTACTCGACGATGTACTCATGGTCGACGTTGTGCTTCTCGTCCTGCCAGGTGCCCGTGGAGAGCATCGAGAGGAAATGCTGTTCGGATGCACTGTCGGGTTGGCCGGCCTCCCAGTTCGTGTACATGCCGGCAACCGCGGTACCTCCGGCATCGCCCTGCCAGAACTGGGTCCCATCCTCGGGGCCCGCCGTCCAGAGCCACTCTCCCTCAGTGGCTTCGTCACTCGCACCGAGCCACGGCGCCTGGGCGCCTGGTATGAGGTTGGCGACGAAGGTGTTCTCGTCGGCGGAGGTGATCGTGCCGAGGTAGCCCTGCAAGCCGTAGAGTATGCTGCCATCGGCGGCTGTCTCGGCGTCATCCGGTCGTACTGCGTCGTTGACGAATTCGTAGTAGTGTCCCGTGTCGGTGCTGTAGTTGCAGGTGCCGAAGTCGTCGCCCACCACGAACATGATGCCCCGCGCGGTCGTGTCCGGTGCGGCGCTGGTGTTCTCGTACGTTACGGTCCGGAGGACTTCCTGGTACTGGGCCGCGGAGCCGTTGCCGGAGAGCAGCAGCTCACCGGTCCCCGCGTCGTATGCGCCGGTGATGCCATGCCCGGCGGCAAGGACTTCGTCGAACGCCAGCACATCCTCGCCGGAAACGAAGTTGGTTTTGATCCGAACCGCCGCCCCGGTCAGGTTGCCCGCGTCACCGGCTGTCACCGAGATGTTGGCGTCCACGACAACCGGTCCGGCCCCGCCGGTGGCCGTATTGCCCGGGTCGGTATCGGTGATGGTGGGCGGGCCGGTCGGTGCGGCTACATTCACGCTCACGCTGGCAGTAAGCTGTCCTTCCGCGTCTGAGGCCAAACCTCCGTACTCAACGACATAGTAGTTCTCGCTGGTTCCCTCCTTGTCTTCCCAGAAGCCATCCGCCTTGATCATGACAAAATTGTTGGAGGCTCCGCCGTCTGGTTCACCATCTTTCCAGTTTTCATACATGCCGCCGACAGGAGAGCCGGATTCATCACCCTGCCAGAACTGCGTTCCGGCTTCGGGGCCACAGACCCAGAACCATTCACCCTCAGTGGTCGCGTCGCTTGCGCCCAACCATGTGTCCCCCTCGCCGTTCGTGGCAATACCGTTCTCCGCATCGGAGGTGACAGTTGCAAGATACCCAGTCAAACCACCAAGGGTGCTCCCCGACGCGTTCGAATCGGCTGTCGCCCAAACCAACTTGTTGCTGCTGATACAGTAGTAATGGCCGGTCTGCGCCAAATAGCTGTATGCGCCGGGGTCATCGAAATCATCGCCGATCACAAACAGGATGATACGAGCGGTAGTATCCGGCGTGACACTCGTGTTCCGGTAGGTCACCGTCCGCAGCACCTGCTGGTACTCGGCCGCCGACGCCGCGCCGGAGAGGAGCAGCTCGCCCGTAGCGGCATTGTAGGACCCGGAGATGCCGAAACTGGTCGCAAGCGCTTCATTGAACGAGAGTTCGTCCTCCGCGGCCTGGAAGCCGGTCGTGATGCGGACGGCGGCGCCCTCCAGAGTGTCGATCCCGCCGTCGCCGTCGTCTACGGTGATGCCGGCGTCGACCACAACCGCCACCCCGCCACCGATGGCCGTGTGGCCCGGATCGGTGTCGGTAATCGAAGGCATGAGGTCGCCGAGCAACCGGCCGAAGTGGGCCAAGGGCTCGGGATCGAAATACGCGGAGGCGGCGTCGATACCGCCCCTTTCCAACACCCAGTCGCCGCCGGCCGCGGCGTTGCCGGTCTTGTTCGTGGAGGCCGCGAAGTCCAGGCCGGTCAGGTGCTCCAAGCCATGAAGCAGCGCCCGCCCGTGTACCGTGGCGGCCACGTCGCAGGCGAGCAGGTCCACTCGCCCGCCCGGCGTGACCATCTCCGCGAGACCGCGCCAGAACGCCTGTATCTGCGGGTCCAGCAAGGCATCGAGGTCAACGGACACACCGCCCGTCAGGTCGAACCGGCCGGCGCCCAGACCGTTGGTGACCAGGGCGATGTTCGTCGCCTGGTGGTCACCCAGCAGCCTGTGCAACTGTTCGAGCAGCGCGTCCGGCGTGCCGTGTGCGCCATCGAATGTGGTGGTGAGCACACCCTCCCGCGCGGCCGCCGCCAGCACGTTCGCCTGATCCACCGAGGTCGAGATCGCCAGAACGGAGACGGCCTCACCGGCTTCCTGCGTTGCGGCGGGATCGGCATCAGCCTCGCCCGCGGACGATGACCCCACCGCGTCCGCGGCGGGCAGGGCGTCCCCGTGGTCGGGGGTGATCGCGTCGCCCGGTGCCGCACCGTCTGTGCCCAGGCCCCAGTGGCGGCCCACGGCGTCGGCCAAGGTGTCGACGAGGCGCGTCACGGCGGCCGCGGTCCCGCGCAGTACGTCGCCCAGCCCGGTCAGCAGTCCGTCCAGCAGCCGGGGCAGCCCGGTCGCAGCGTCCCGACCCTCGGACGGTCGCGTGAATCTTCCTTCCTCGATGATTCCGGTTGATGGAGCGTTCTCGTCGGCGGAGCCGACGCCCGCGGCAGAGTGCGTCTGGTCCGTTGCGGCGTGAACAGCGTCGTGACCGTCCCCCCGCGCGTGCGACGTCGCTGCGTCTCCCGCGGGTGCGGAGCCGTGGTGTCCATCACCCCCGTGTCCGTCGGGGCGATGGTCGGCCAGACCCGCGGCGTCGAGCACGATGCGCTCCTCGAGGCGCATCAGGCCGGTCGGCAGGCAACTCCGCTCCGCCTCGCCGAGTTGAAGGAGATGACGCGACTTCGAGCCGTGCACGGCGGACTCACCTGGTGAGCTTATCGGACCCACTGCCATGTATCTGGTTCCAGTACTGGCTTCATCGTCTACGACGGTGCGCTGGGCGACATCGGCGGTTCGTCGCGGCTTCGAGATCACCCTGCGCAGCTTCATTCGCGGACCTTGGCAGTCGATATCGGACTTGGATTGCATGCCAGCGGCGGGCATCGTGCGCGCCGAAGGTGTCTGCTCGCGCGCAGACGGATTCTCCGGCAGCCGCCGGGGACGTCTGTGGGGCGGACCACGAGCTCGGCAAGGTGGCGTCAGGGTATGACCGCTTCGCAGCCAACTTCCTGGCCTCGCCGGACCTGCGGCACCGCGGCCCTTCTGATCGTCGTGGTGACGACCGGCACGGCCTGCCGGCCGCGGCCCGGTCTCGACCAGATGCGGCGGATGAACGCCGTGCTCGACATGGAGGTCTGTCACGCCCGGGCACCGGTGCCCGATACTCCGTTGAGCTTAGACGATGCCTTGGCGTATGCCGCTCAGTACAACATCGAGGCCTGGCTGGCAGCCCAGGAGAGCCGGTTGCAGCACGAGTTGGCCACCCAGGCCACGCTGAAGATGCTGCCCTCACTGCTGGCCGGAGCGGCCTATCGAGAACGGAATCGCTACGACGCCTCGTCCTCGCAGAGTTTCGCTACCGGCGAGGAGTCGCTGGAGCCGTCGTTTTCGACGGAGAAACGGGGGCGGACCTTCGACGTGTCGGCCACCTGGAACCTGCTGGACTTCGGGCTCTCCTACCTGCGAGCGCGGCAGCAGACGGACCGCGAGTGGATAGCCCGCCAGCGCGAGCGGCGCGTCCAGCAGGACCTCGCCTTCCAGGTGACGCGGGCGTATTGGCAGACCGTCACGGCCGCGGAGTCCGCGGGGCAGGCCGAGGAGATCAGCGCTCAGGTCGCCGCCCGACTCGCGCGGGTCCGCCAGGAGATGGAAGACAAGGTGATCTCCCCAGTGGACGGGCTCGGCAAGGAGACCGCGCTGCTCCAACAGCAGGATGAGTTGCGGCGTTACCAGCGCGATTACCTCAAGGCCCGGACCGAACTGGCCAAGCTGATGGGCCTGCCGCCGGGGACGCCCGTCGTCCTGGCGTCGCTCGACCTCGACGCGTCGGTGGAGGCCCGACCGTACGACGTCGAGGCCCTGGAGTGGACGGCCCTGCGTCGCCGACCGGAGCTGTTCGAGAAGGACCTGGAACACGCGATTTCGCGGGACGAAGCCCATGTCGCCCTCGCGCAGATGCTGCCCAGCCCGGCCGCACTGTTCCAGTACAACTATGACAGCAACCGATTCCTGGTGTTCAACGACTGGAACACCGTCGGTATCCGCGCTTCCTGGGACCTGCTGGCCATTCCGCACCAGCTCCAGCAGCGCCGCGCCACGAAGCTCCAGGCGGAGCTGACCGTCACGCGGCGCGTCGCCTTGGCCGTGGCGATTCTGGCCCAACTGCACCTGGCGCTCATTGACTACCAGGAGGCGATGGCACAGTGCGCAATCAATCAGACCATCGCGGACAGGCACCGCCTGTTGCTGGAGGCCGTGCGGACACAGGCCGAGGAGGGCAAGTCGCACGAGGGTGAAGTCGTGGACCAGCAGGTCAAGTGCCTGCGGGCGCGGGCGCGGTACTTGTCGGCCCGGGCCGACCTGATGACCGCGGAGGCCCGCCTGCTGAACACCATCGGGCTGGACCCGCCCTGGAACGACGCGCTGGAAAACGAAGACGTCATGCGTCCCGCGCTGGAGCCGGACATCTCCGCAAGCACGGCGGACGATGCCACTGGGGAATAGGACGGTGCCGGCGCCCCGTGACCGGCATTTGTTTGTGGAGAGACCCAAGTGATGCGTGGCATCGTGATGCTTCCCCTGATTTTGCCGGGCTGGTGGTGGCCGCCGGCTGACGCCACGCGACCGCCCAGCGTCGCCACGACCGATGCACCCGCCGGGGGTGTGGTCACGGCGGTCGCGGCCAACCGCGTCCCCGTTATTCTCGCCCCGCGCCGACAGGCGGTCCTCTCGGCGGCGGTAACCGGACGCGTCGCGGTCATCCACAAGGAGTTCGGCGAACCGTTCGACAGCGGACAACCCCTGCTGCAACTGGACGACTCCACCTACCGCGTCAACAGGCAGACCGCGGAGGCGGTCCTGGAGGCCTGCCGCAACGAGGTCGCCCGCGTCCAGAAGCTCACCGACGACAAGACCCGCCAACGGCACGCCGACGCGGTGCTGGCGGCGGCCCACGCCAACCTGCTCGCCACGCAGCACCTGTACGACGGCAACCACGCCGCCCAGATCGACCTGGAGAATGCCCGCCGGGATGTGGCCGTCGCCCAGGCCAACCGTGAACTCGTGGATTCCACCGTGGCCGAGGAAGTGACCCGAGCGCGGCGCGAACTGGCCGTCGCCCAGGGCAAAGGCGACCTTGCCACCGAGCAACTCCAGGATTGCACGCTCACCGCCCCGTGGGACGGCCGGGTCAAACGCGTCCTCATCAACGCCCGCGAGTTCGTCCAGCCGGGAACCTCCCTCATGGAGGTCATCGACGATCGGGTACTGCTGGCCAAGTTCCTCCTGCCGTCCTCGGCGTTCGGTTCGTTGCATGTAGGTCAGGAGTTGGACCTCGCGGTTACCGAGACGGGCACGAATGTGCGCCTGCGGGTGTCGCACCTCGCGGCGGTCCTCGACCCGGTCAGCACGACCTTCGAGGTGCACGCGGAGGTGGATAACGCCGCCGGGCAACTGCGTGCCGGCATGAACGGGCTGCTGGACCTTACCCAGCTTCGGGGGCGCTGACGTGGACGACCGGACACCATCTTCCGCGGCGGCGGGAGCGTTCGAGTCGCTCGCGGCCCTGCAGCAGCTCACGCTCGAAGCGGGGCTGAGCGACAGTCGCCAACAACTGATCTTCCGCATCGTCAACCGTTCCATCCTCTATTGTCACTACGACCGCGCGGTCCTGTGGAGTTGGACGGCAAGAGGCCCCAGACTGCTCGGCGTATCGGGTCAAGCGGGCGTGACGGAGCGCTCCCCCTTGGCGGCCCAGTGGCGAGCGTTGCTCACCGCCCTGCCGGCGCCGGACCACGCGGCCGTCGTGGGTTCCCAGACATTCCCGGGGCCCGAGGATGCCTGGGTGCCTTTGGCTGAACGCACGAACGGGCTTTCCGTCGCGTGGCTGCCGCTCAAAGTGCGGGGTCGCATGGTCGCCGGTCTGTGGCTGGAGCGCTGGGGTCAAGCCAGTTTCAACCCGGCCATGCTGCCGCGGCTTGAGCTGCTGGCCCAGGCGTACGGCGTAGCGTGGCGTAGCGTGACCGGTCTGCCGCACCCCTGGCGTGCCCGCGTCACCTCGCGCAAGGGCACCGTGGCGCTGACGGCCGCGGTGGTTTTGTTGGCCGCGTTGGTCTTCGTGCGCGTGCCACTGCGGATCGTGGCCCGCTGCGAGGTCGTGCCCCGGGAACCGGTGGCCGTCACCGCCCCACTGAATGGCGTCGTGGACGAGGTCATCGTGCTGCCCGGACGGGCGGTGGAACGGGGCGACCTGCTGGCGGTGTATGACAAACGCATCGCCACCGAGGAGGTCCAGATCGCGCGGCAGCAGGTGCAGATCATCGAGTCGGAGTTGCAGCGCGCCCGGGTGCAGGCCTTCGATGACCCGGCGGCCCGCTCCGACATCGCCCTGCTGGCGAACCGGCTCGAGCAGGAACGCGTGCGGCTGCAGGCGGCCCAGTATCAGGTCGAGCGGCTGGAGGTCCGGGCCCCGGTGCCGGGCACCCTGATGTTCGACGACCCCTCCCAGTGGCGCGGACGACCCGTCCAGGTGGGCGAGTTGCTCATGATGGTCGTGGACCCGACGCGGACCAAGCTGCGCGTCTGGCTGCCCGAAAGCGACAACATCGAGTTCGATCGAGACGCGCCCATTGCCGTCGTGCTGGATTCCGATCCGCGCACACGGCGTTCGGCCAGCCTGTGCTTCACGGCCAACTGCGCCGAGGTCGATCGAGACGGCATGCCTTGCTTCCGAGCCGAGGCGGAGTGGTCCGATCCGGGGCCGGGGTTGCGGATGGGGTTGCAGGGGACGGCCGTCCTGTACGGCGAAGAAGTGCCGTTGGGCTACTGGCTCCTGCGCCGCCCCCTGGCCACGACGCGCCGACACCTGGGAATCTGAACGCCGATGACCATGACCGCGCCAACGTCACCCACAACCCCGCTGCCGCTCCTGCGCCCGGAGGTGGAGGTGCTCCCCGGGCCGGAGGACGCCGACGGCGCGCCGACGTACGTCATCCACGACCCGCTGCACGGCACCTTCGACCAGGCTACTTGGGTCCAGGGCCAGATTCTCAATCGACTGCGTCGGCCGGTGGACTTGGACCGCCTGCTGAAGGAGTTGTCGGCGCACACGACCATCAAGGTGGCCGCCGAGGATGTGCAGCGTCTGTGCGCGGACGCGTCGCATCGGGGGCTGACCATCGCCGCTCGGGGAACAGCCCGCCCCGAAGCAAGGGCGCACCCCCCTTCGCCTTCCCGCGGCCCGCTGGACACGCTGCTCCGCGGGCTGCTGTACGTGCGCATCCCGCTGGTCCATCCGGATGCGTTTCTGACCCGGACCGTGGGCTGGGTGCGACCTCTCGTGGGGCGCTGGGCGCTGCTGACCTACGTCCTCGTCGGGCTCGCCGCCGCGGTGCTTCTGCTCCAGCGGTTTGATGCCTACCTCGCCACGTTCCCCTATTTCTTCAACGTGCGCGGCGTGGGGTGCTTCACGGCGGCGCTGGTGCTGGTGAAGGTCGCGCACGAGCTGGCCCACGCCTACGTGGCCAAGGCCCTGGGCAACCGGGTGTCGAGCATGGGCGTGGCGTTCGTGCTCCTCTTCCCCGTGGCGTACTCGGATGTCACCGACAGTTGGCGCATGCGGGACAGGCGGAAGCGCCTGCTGATCGGACTGGCGGGAGTGCTCACCGAACTCGTCATGGCCGGCTTCGCCGTCTGCCTCTGGGCCGTCAGCCCCCCGGGCGTACTCCGGAGCATCTGTTTCGTCCTCTCCTCGACGGCACTGCTCTCCACGCTGGCGATCAACCTCAATCCGGCGGCACGCTTCGACGGGTACTACGTATTGAGCGACCTGCTGGGGATCGACAATCTGCAGCGTCGTTCCTTCGCCGCCGCCCGCTGGATGCTGCATCGGTACCTGTTGGGGATGAACGTCCCACCTCCTGAAGTCGGGCAGTCCCGCGGCCGCTGGACATGCCTGCTGGCGTATGCCGTGGGGGCCTGGACCTACCGACTCTTTCTCTATCTGGGCATCGCCCTGCTCATGTACGTCTGGGTGGCACGGCTGGTGGGCGCGGTGCTCTTCGTCGTGGCCATCTGGGTGTTCGTCGCCAAACCGGTTCTGGCGGAATTCGCCGGCATCGTCGCCCGCTGCAAACGTCTGGGGTGGAACCTGCGTCTGGCAGCCGTCGCGACAGGCGCTGGGGTGTTCCTGCTGTGGGCGGGGTTGCCGCTGCCCCGGCGGACGGCCGTACCCGCTACCACCGTGCCGCGTGACAGCCAGACGGTCTATGCCACCGGCAGCGGCGTGATCCGCGACCTCGCGGTCACGCTCGGCGACCCGGTGCGGAAGGGGCAGACGCTGTTTCGCATCGAGTCGCAGGAGCTGGACACCCAGGCCACCCTGGCGCGTCTGGAGGCGCAGCGGCTGGGCATCGAGCTGGCCGTAGCCCAGAGCGACGAGCGGCGACGGGCGCTGCTGCCCCAGAAGTCCGAGGAACTCGCCCGAGTCACCGCACGTCTGCGGACCATCGAGGCAGCCCGGGCCGCCGGGCGGGTCGTGGCCGAGCTGGATGGGGTGGTCGTCGCCTGGGACGAGAGCCTGCGTGACGGCAGCTCCATCGGCACCCGCAAGGCGGTCGGGAAGATCGTAAGCAGCGACGTGCCGCGCGTCGTCTGCTACGTCAGGCACGATCTCGTAGCGCACCTGGCCGTCGGCGACCGGGTTCGCTTCACCGCCAGCGCCGGCCCGGGGCGCGTCGGCGGAGTCGTGACGAACGTCGACCCCCTGCGCACGACGTTTCTGGAGCACCGCGGCCTGGCTTCCACGGCCCGCGGCGCCATCGCCGTCGCTCCCAATGCCCACGGACGCCTGGAGATGCTGGAGAGCCACTACGCGGTCGAAGTGGCCGTGGACGGCCCCACGCCGCCCGTGCGTCTCGGACAGCTTGGAACGGTATGGTTGCGCACGGGGCCGCGATCGTATCTGGCCGAGCTGGTGACGTACGCCTACCGAGTCGGCGTCCGGGAGAGCGCCTTCTAAACGAGGTGCGGACGACGCGTGGTCCCAGCGTACTGGCGCGACGGGGCACGTTGCCGGCACCGGGGCGCGGCCGCGCGGACTGGGAATCGGCGTCAGCGCGCGCCGACGGTGGGCGTCAGGAAGGCACGAATGGTGGCGATCAGCCGCTTCTGGTCCACGGGCTTCGTGGCATAGTCGTCGCAACCGGCGCTGACGCACTTCTCCCGGTCTCCCTCCATGGCGTGGGCCGTCAGGGCGACGATCGGCCCCCGGTAGCCCTCCGCGCGCAGCCGCGCGGTGGCGTCGTAACCGCTCAAGACGGGCATCTGCATGTCCATCAGGATGACGTCAAACGCCCGACCCTTGCCGCGCGCCGCGAGGGCCTTGTCCACGGCCACCTGCCCGTTCTCGGCAACGCTGACCTCGGCCCCAGCCTTCCGCAGCAGGAAGGAGATCAAACGCTGGTTGTCGGGACCATCCTCCGCCAGCAGTACCCGGCAGCCGCACAACTCAGCCGCCGGCGCCGGGGTCCTATCCGGCTCGGGTGGGGGGGCGGGGCGCACGGTGCCGGGGTCGACCATCTTCACGCCCATGACAGACCCCGCCGCGATGGCAAGGCGAATATGCGTGCCCTTGTGCACCGCGGTGTCCACTACCGTGACGTTTCCCCCCAGCAGCACGGCGAAACGGCGGCTGATCGTCAGCCCCAGGCCGGTGCCCCCGAAGCGACGAGTCGTAGAGGTGTCCGCCTGGGTGAATGGCTGGAACAACTCCGTTGCCTGCTCAGGACTCATGCCCACGCCCGTGTCGACGATGTCGAACTGCATGAGCGGCGCGCCGGCGTCGGGAACAAAGCGAACCGCCAGACGCACGCTGCCGGCCTCGGTGAACTTGACGGCGTTGCCGACCAGGTTGATCAGAACCTGCCGCAGTCGCGTCGGATCGGTTTGGATGGTCTCCGGAACGGGCCCGGCGTACTCCACGGTGAAGGACAGGTTCTGGGCCTCGGCGCGTACCCGCATGAGCGCGGCCACTTCGCTGACGATCTGCACGGGGGAACAGGCGATCTGCTCGACGCGCATCTTGCCGGCCTCGATCTTGGACAGATCGAGGATGTCGTTGATGATCGTCATCAGATACTCGCCGTTGCGGCGGATGGTCTCGACGGCCTCCACGCGCTCCGCGGGGGCGTGGTCGAGGTCGCCGTGCTTCAGGAGGACCTCGGCGAACCCCAGGATGGCGGTCATGGGCGTACGCAGCTCGTGGCTCATGTTGGCCAGGAACTCGCTCTTGGCGCGGTTGGCGGCCTCGGCCGCCTCCATGGCGACCTTCAATTGCGCGGAAATGCGTTTCTCCCGCTCGAGCGCTTCAGCCAGCTTGGCGTTGGCTTCCCGCAGCCTCTTCTCCGCCTCCTGCCGCCGGCCGATGTCGAACTGAAGCTGGGCGTTGGCTTCCTGAAGCTGCGCGGTCCGCTGGGCCACGATCTCGTCGAGGAAATCACGGTGCTGCTGCAGTTCCACTTCGGCGTGTTTGCGGTCGGTGATGTCGGTGGCGGTGCCGGCCATGCGCAGCGCCCGAGCGTGCTCGTCGCGCTTGCCGACGGCGCCGCGGGTCAGGATCCACTTCCACTCGCCCGACTTGGTGCGCAGGCGGTGCTCGATCACCATCTTCTGCGCTGCACCGGCATTCAGTTGGGCGCGCATCGCCTCCCGCAGTCCCGGCAGGTCTTCGGCGTGGCAGAGGTTCTCGAACGTCCGAATGTGCGGTTCCAGGTCCGCCTCGGCGTATCCCAGCATCTCCAACCAGCGTGCCGACAGGAACAACTCCCCCGTCGTAACGTCCCAGTCCCAGAAGCCGTCGTTGCTTCCACGCAGGACGAGGTCCAGGCGCTCCTCGCTTTCCCGCAGGGCGTTGCGCAGCGTGGTTGTGCCGGTTCGCTTGGAGGCTGGGTCTGTCTCACTCATAGCCGCACTTCACCCACTCCACGGAGTGGCGCGGGCCGGACTCCCTCCTGCAAACGACGTCCGCCGCTCGAGGACCGGGGACCCCACATTGCCGCTGTGCCGCCTTGCCCCCGTCCTCAGGAGGCCAGTGCTTCCAGCCAGGGCCCGGGGTATCCTGCCCGCACGGCGGACTCGTGCGTCTGCCTCGACACGGTGTGAAGCTTGACGCACATCCAGTGCACCCCGTCCTCTTCGACGACGCCCATCACTTCGCCCAGGTAGCACGTCGTCTTCGTGTCGGCGCCCCACGAAAGCTGCAATTCCAGACACACGCAATCATCCATCGAGGTCGTCGTCGGGATGAGCAGCCCGCTTTGCCCGATCCTCAGCGTGTCCCCGGAGGTGAAAATCTCGCGCGGCGGGGTTTCGAGCCGACGGAACCGCAGTTGAATTCCCGACGGCAGGACGGAGAACTCACTGTGTAGCAACAGTCGGGCCTGCCGGGCCGCTGCGGTGGCACCGCGCAGCTCGCGGTGAGTACGGAACTGCAGCACATACGCCCCGATCTGGGCCGTGTCGCCGTGGCGCAGAACGTGTGTCTCAACGCGCTTGCGGTTCACAGTGGTACCGCCGCTGGAACCGACGTCCTCCAGGAGATACTGCCCCTCCTGGTACGCAATCCGCGCGTGCGCGCGGGAGACCCGGGGATCCGGCAGGCGAATGTCGGCCGTGTCGGCCCTGCCGATGGCGAGTGTCTTATCCCCCAACGCAAACTCGACGACCCCGATGTCCGGGCCGAAGACCTTCACGTAGGGACCTGAGGACACCCGTTCCGTCTGCCCCGGCGGCCCGCTCTCCGCGCGTTCCACCGCGGGGGGCCCCGAGGGAGGCGTGGCCTGCACGTTCGCACTCATGACGGTCTACTCCGAACCCCAAACCTGTGTCGGCGGCCGCTCTCCCGTCCGCTGGAGCGCACTCCAGGGGCCAACGACACCGAAACGACCACCAAGCTGGAGAATACAACCGCTGCTATTGGGTATCGGTCGGCCCGGCAACGCGGGACAGCCCGGCCGCTCGGCGCCGCACCGCATCGCCCACCCAGCGCAGGCAGGGACATCTGCCGCACGTTATCGCCCGTCAGGGTGCAGTGGCAGTGCCCGTTCTGGTTCCACGCGCGTACGAGTCGAGGGTGATATCGGGCGTGGCGTCCGGACGCGTCCACAGGCCCACCCACGCCACCGGAAGCTTCCGCGGCCCGGTCTGTGACCCGCCCCCCGAAATCTGGCCCAGGTATTACGAGAGCCCGCCGCCCAGTAGCACGCGAACCCGTGAGGCAACGCACCGCCTCGCCCTGCCGGCCTGCCCGCCGGCGGGTGTACATCAGGGCTGCGCCCAAGCCCCCGAGTCCGGGCAGGCCAGGGACGAGGGCGCCGTGGCAGGATTCTCAAACGAGACTTGAGATTCTGCGTCGCCCAGTATACTTCGCGTCGGCCCCGCACTCCCATCCGCCGAAGACGAGTCCGGGTCTGCGACGTCCGGACCCCCTCCCCCCGGCCGTGTTTAGCCCAACTTTCGCAGATCGGCGAGGCGACCGGCGTTGACGGTGGCGCCAGGGCCGATGCGGGGGGATAGGTCTGCACTACATTTTTGGCGCGGACCGGGTGGATATGGTGGGTGGGCCGGTGGCCCCGTACCCGGGTTCGCAATCCGCCCCACGGTCAGCTTGGTTGGCCTGGCCAGCGCGGATGCGGGGCGGGGGCTGGGGAGGCACGGCCAGTTGCAGGTGTTCCAAGATCATCGCGGCTTCGGGCTCCGGTTCGGTGTAGCGGCGAAGGAGCAGTTCGCGCCCGTCGGTCGTAGGGATGGCGACGTCCACCATCTGGACGGCCGAGAGGGTGTGCAGCACCGCCCGCGGCGTCAGACCGGCAGCGCAGGGCCGCAGCTTCATCCGCAACGTCACCGTCAGGCAGTAGCCCAGGAACGCTACCAGGACGTGTGCCTCCACGCGCGATTCGATCTGGTGATGGACCGGCCGGAGGGCCAGATCGCTCTTCAGTGTCTTGAAGGCTTCCTCGACCTGCACGAGTTGCATGTACCACGCCCACAAGGTCGAGGCCTGCTTGTCCAGCCCCGTGGGGAAGTCCGCCCAGGGCAGATGACCGCGGAGCAGATAACAGCCGTCACGATCCCGAGCGGCACGCCAAGCGGCACGATCCAGGGTACACCGGAAGGTGTCCCGATTCACCGGCTCCTCCGGTTGGGGCTCGCGGATCGTCACCAGTGACGACACCGACGGCCCCGCTTCCTTCTGCAACAGGGCGATCTTCTTGAGTAACGTATCGCGGCTGATCCGCCGGCGCTGCAGCCGCTGGAGTCCCTGCACCAGTCGCTTCAGCCGCCGCCGCCGGATGGCGGTTTCCTTCCGCCGGCGGTCGACGCTGCGGGCCAGGACATACAGCTCACTTTCCTGCTCCAGGAGTTTCACCTCTACCCCCGTATGCACCTGTTCCCACGGCCGCCTGATGAGCTCCCGTTCCAGCCTTTTCAACTGCCGCCGCGGGGTGCCCACCAAGTAGGCCACCCCCTCCCGACGCATCTGCTCCAGCGTGGCCTCCGTAGGAACGCCACGGTCCATCACCCACACCCGCCGGGCCTTGCCGTACAAGGCTTCGATCTTCGCCAGGAAGTCCGCCAGCGTCGTGTGATCGGCCGTGTTGCCGGCCAGCACCTCGTAGGCCAGCGGTAAGCCGTCGGTCGTCACCACCAGGGCGATCACCACCTGCCGGCAGTCCGGCCGCCCGTCACGGCTGTAGCCGTGCCTGGCCTTGGGAATCTCTGCGCACAGCCCCTCAAAGTAGGTGCTGGTCAGGTCGTAGAGCAGGACGTCAAACGAAGCATCGAACAACGTTTTCCAACGCTCGGTGAGGTGCCGACAGAGGTCATCTTTGTAGGGCAGGATGTGGTCCAGACAGCGGTACAGCCGATCCTTGCCGGCCACGGCGAAGTCCGTGCCCAGCAGCTCGTCCATGGCGCTGCGGTCGAACCAGCGGGCGTGCACAGCCAGCTCGCTACCCGGCGCGCAGAGCCGGTTCACTACCAGCAGTTGCAGCACCTTCCGCCAACCCACGTCGCCGCGTTGCGACTCCAACCGCCGGTCCCAGAAGTCCGACAGACCGAGTTCATCCCACAGCAAACAGCCCAGCCAGCAATCACCGAAGCTGCGCGGACGACGCAGCCGCAGTTCCGTCAGCACGACGGCGAGGGCGTTGGCTTCGTCCGGCGGGATCGGCCGATCCGCGGGGAAGAGCGCGAGCTGCTCCGTCTGGCGTGTGTCTTCGTCAAAGACCGCAATGGTCTTGCGCCAGGCTGCCTCCTGGCTGTCGTTGATCTCGCCGAGATAGAGCACCTGCCGCTGCACCGGCTCGCCGCGGCCCCCACGCCGCGATTCCACGACGCTCCAGTACCGGTGCCGCTTGCCGTTCTTCTTCCGTGAATGGCAACGCAGATACATCCTGACCCAGGAATACCACACCAGACCCGCGGTATTCCAGAGGGTAGGTCTGCACTACACGACCTTCTCCGCCGCCACCCGCGTTCCCGCTGCCGCCAGCCCCGATTCCGCCGCCGAGATTTCCGGAAATCGCCGAAATCTGCGAAAGTTGGGTTAGCGCGTCAGTCCGCAAAGGGTGCCCTGCTTTCCCGCGACCGCAGTCGCGGGTAAGCATGCCGCTGCGGGCGCGGTACATGCCCACCCCCGCCTGCGGCGGGTGAGGGCCAGGCACCCACGCAGAACGCGGACCCGAGAAGAGCGGAAGGGGTGAGGTCGGCGGAGGCGAAGCCGCCCCCTGCTGCACGCACGTGCTCGCCCACGGGGCGGAGGCGACATGAACGCGAAGACACATGAGACGGCCGTGGTCGTCATCCCGCCGGAGGCGTGCTGGGAGCCGATCCAGGCAATCCGGCGGCAGCACGATCGGCACCTCGAGCGCTGGATGCCGCATATCACGCTTGTGTACCCGTTCCGCCTGCGCAGTGAGTTCGACGCGGTCGCGCCGCAGTTGCGGATGGCGTGCGCGGTGGTCGAGCCGTTCGAGGTTTGCCTGGCGGAGTTCCGCGAGTTTCGACACGGGCGCGACAGCTATACGGTGTGGCTGGCCCCGCAGCCGCCGGCCGCGCTGGTACGACTGCAGGCGGCTCTTCAGTCGGCCGTCCCGGATTGTGACGACACGGCCCGCTATGCGGCCGGCTTCAACCCGCACCTGAGCGTCGGGCAGGTGCGCGGGCGCGACTTTCTCACCCGCTTGAAGAGCGAGCTGGCGGAGCGCTGGTCACCGCTTACGTTCACGGTGAACGAGGTGTGCCTGATCTGGCGCAGCCCGCCGCCCGACGACGTCTTCCGCGTCGATCGGGCGGTTCCTCTGGGCGACCTGTGATCGCCGGGCCGTGGGACACCAGTCTCATACTCGACGAACGCCCGTGGCACCATTGCTTCTGGGCAGGTGTTCGTCATGAACGCTCATTGCGGACATAGGTGCATAAGGCACTGCACCTCGTCATCACTCAGGGCTTCACCGTAGAACCGCACCTCGTCGATGATCCCGTTGAAGGGTCGGTCGTCGCCCCCGTGCCGGTTGTTTCCTATCGCCGCTGTCGCGCCAGTCCGCAAGTACGGGGCAGTAGCGGGCGCGGTGTTGTCCGCGTTGCCGTCAAGGAGCAGGGTCAGTGAGTTTGCGGTGTCGTCAAACACAACCGCCACGTGCGTCCATTCGTTGATCGGTATCGCGGACAGACTGGTAACGCCTTGGGTGGTGCCGTCCGACTTCCGCAAGTAGAACGTGACCGTTCTGTTCGAGCTTGGGCTGCTCCCCAGAATCTGGTCCGAGCCTTATGAGGGTCCATTGCCCGGCTGGTCAGCGAGCCTGTCGCCCGGCCGGTTGGCGCGACGTAACCATTTGGAAGGCAAAGAGTTACGACAGTGGGCACCGGATCGGCGTCGCTGGGCGTGCGGTCCGCCCTCGGCCGTGGAAGGCAGGCAGCAGCGTTCGATCAAGTCGTGCTTCGAACGTAGGGCAAATGCTATAATGGGCAACTGATGGTGGGCGTCGCAGGGATCACAGACCAGCATGTCGAGCGGGCCGCGGGTGGGTCGCAGCAGGACGTGTCGCAGGTGGTGGAGGCGATGCTGCCCCAGATCCGCCTGATGGTCGTCGCCCGCCTCGCACCCAAGCCCGCGCAATTCCACCTGATCGATGACGTGGTGCAGGAGGTATCGAGCGCCCTGGCCGTGGGGCTGGGCGGGCTTCGGGCTCGCACGCTCGACGGCCTGCGGGCCTTTCTGTCCGGCATCACCGCCAGGCAGGTGGCCCGCCTCCTGGCGGATCCCGGCGGCCGGGGCCCGGCGGGCCGGCCGCTGCAGTCGCTCGACTCGACGATCAACTCGTCCTCGAACGCCGGCCCGTTGTGGGAGTTCCTCTCCTCCAGCGGCACTTCGCCCATCAGTGCCGCGGACCGCGCCGATCGGGCCGCCCGGCTGCTCAGCGAGCTCGGCCGGCTGAAAGACCGGCACCGCGAAGTCATCACGCTGGCGTTTTTCGATCAGCTTGCGCTCGCTGAGATCGGCGCGCGGATGGGGCTGTCACGAAACGCCGCCTCGGTGCTTCTGCTGCGGGCCGTGGGCACGCTGCGGCGACGCATGACCGGCGTGGCTTAACCGGAGGCAGTCTGTGGCGTCCCAGCCTGATGACGAAGGACCACCTGGACTCGCCGACCATGTCGATTCGGCACTGCGCGCCCTCTGGCACGGCAACAGTGCGCCGCTGGACGAGCTCGTCAGCGCCGCCGGCTCCCAGGCACCGGGCATCGGGGAACTGCTTGGCGACCTCGCCGCACCGGCCCCGTCCACGCAGGTAGTGGCGCTGCCTTCCGATGCGCTTCCCGGCTACACGGTCCTCAGCGAAATCGGCCGGGGCGGCATGGGCGTGGTCTACGACGCGCTTCAGGAGGGCACCAACCGCAAGGTGGCCGTCAAGGTCATGCTGGCCGGGCCGTTCGCTTCGCCGGCTGCCCGCACGCGCTTCCAGCGCGAGGTGGAGCTGACCGCCCGCTTGCAGCATCCCGGCATTGTGCGGGTGCTGGAGAGCAAGCACCTCCCCAACGGCCTGCCGTACTACGCCATGGATTACGTGGAGGGCGTCACGCTGAATCGGTATCTGGCCGGCGCAGGCCTGGGGACGAGCGAGATCGTCGGCTTGTTCATCCAGTTGTGCGCAGCGGTGCAATACGCTCACGACCACGGCGTCATTCACCGCGACCTGAAACCGAGCAACATCCTGGTAGACGAGGAAGGCCAGCCCCACATCGTGGATTTCGGGCTGGCCAAGGCTCTGGATGCCGCGCGAACGGACACTCCGGCGGCTTCAGTCTCCATGCCCGATCAGATTGTGGGCACTCTGCGGTATCTGTCGCCGGAGCAAGCGGCCGGCCAGCGGGAAGCCGTGGATGAACGGACGGACGTGTACACGTTGGGTGTGATGCTGTTTGAGGCCGTCACTGGCGCAATGCCCTACGACACGTCCGGCCAGCCGTCGAGCGCCTTGCAGCGGATCATCGCAGACCCGCCGCTGCGCCCGTCGTCGCTGGCGCCGCGGGTGGAACGCGACCTCGAGACGATCATCCTGAAAGCGCTGGAGAAGGAGCCGGCCCGGCGTTACGCGTCGGTGGCGGAGCTGGGTGAGGACTTAAGCAGGTACCTGGCCGGCGAACCGATCCACGCGCAGCCGCCGAGTCTGCTCTACGTACTTCGCAAGAAGGTGAAAAAACACCGCTGGCCCGTCCTCGTCAGTGCGACGGTGCTCATCCTGGTGGTGGGAGGCCTCGCAGCCGGTCTCTGGGCCCACGAGCGGCTGCTTGAGTCCCAGGACGTCGAGGCTGTGATTCGGATCGACAGGTACCTACGTAGGGGGGACTACTTAGCCGCCGTTCGGGCGCGTCAGCCGGTGTCGACGGATTCGACAAACGGCCAGCAGGCCAGACTGCTGCGTGGCCATGCGTACCTCTGCCTCGGCAAGACAACACCTGCCATTGAGGACTACACGAAGGCAGCCGAGTACTATGCCCCCCAGGGAGATGTTTGGCCCTACTATCACCGCGCGACGGCTCGATGGATGGGCGGTGACTTGGAGGGGGCAGCAGCCGACTACCGTGAGTTCTTGCGGGTGCGTCCTGATCACCAATATGCTGCGACGCGGCTGTATCTCGCCTTGCACGACCAAGCAGGTCTGCTCGAGAAGAACGGACGCGCAGGGGAAGCCCAAGAGGCCCTCCGGCAAGCCGAAGAAGTGCTGGCGCACGCTCGGGCGCACGCGGAACCCGGAAGCTGGATGGCGGACATTCTCGCCTGCATCGCGCGGGAGCTACTGCCACAGGACCTCGTGGCGCAAGCGGCTTCCAAGCGCATCGAAGAGCAGTGCGAGGCCTACTACTACGCGGGGGAAGTGTGTCTGCTGGTACGGCAACCTGACGAAGCGCGCCAGTGGTTCGAGAAGTGCCTGAAGACCGACTGCCCCGTGGACCGCAAGGCGGTATACGCTAGCCCGATGAGTGAATGGCACCTTGCCCGCTGGCGGCTGGACCAGTTGAGCGCTGCCCCGGCCACGCAGCCACCGCCGGAGCCATAGGCCGGCCGCCGCGTCACCCGCCCCATAGGTCCGACCCTTGCGGCCACCGCTATCGTTTGAGCTCTGCGCGCCGCTGGCGCAGGCTGGAGCCTCGTTCTACGCTCACAGGGACCAAACCGAGCAAGCAACGAGCGCGGCACCGCCTCCGGGCGGACGGGGAGCTCCATCGAGCGCGGCTCGGAACGTTGTTCCATCCCGAGAGTACGTCGCCGTTCTTCCCTTGGCTATCTACGAAATCCGGCTATATCTCGAACGCAAGAAGGAACAACAGCAATGGCCGCAACCCGCGTGCCAACCTCTGCACTCTCCGCGCCTCCGCGGGAGACCCTGACCCTCTGGACGACTCCCTGCGGAACTGATATCACGCAGAGGCGCAGAGCACGCAGAGCAAGAAAGAGCAAGCCAAGAATGAACAGCAGCAAGGCTCCAGACCTGTGTACCAACCTCCGCGATCTCTGCGCCTCCGCGTGAGACTTTGACCCTCTGGACGACTCCCTGCGGAACTGACATCACGCAGAGGCGCAGAGCACGCAGAGAAGGAAAGAGGCAGTAAGAAGGAAGGACAGCAATGGTCGAAACCAACGCGCCAACCTCCGCGATCTCTGCGCCTCCGCGTGAGACTTTGACCCAATGAACCCCGAATTTCACCGGGTATCCGTCGCCCCGCCTGCAGGCCGGTATCAACTCCTGCTGCCGGGTGCCCGCCCACTCGCGGCCCGCGTTCCCAGATGCAACCAGAGCCGAGTGGCAGGCCGGCCCTCTCGCATCATCCGGGCGCCAGAACATCCTTGAGAACCACGGCCAGGTTGCGCAGGACGCCGGCGCCGTCGCCGGTATAAGACGAGCCGTGCATGATGGCCAGGGTCCGCGGCCGGAGGGCGGCCAGCTCACTGAGCAGTCGTTCCGTGTTCGTGTGGTAGGGCAGATAGTCCATTAGCGGGCCGGCCTGGTACTCGAGCAGGGCCTGCCGCGAGCGCCCCACCACGTCCGCGGAGGTGAGCGGCTCCACGTTGCCGCCGTGATGACACAAGTCCGAGCAGAACAGCGTGCGCTGCGTCTCCTCGAACAGCAGGGCCGCGTCCCAACCATGCGGTAGATGCGGCGTCGCCAGCAGGCGGAACCGTTTCTGTCCGGTGCTCAGCACCTCGTCGCCGGGCAGCCCGCGCGGCGGCCGAACGGCGAAATCGTTCAGGTTCACGAGGGCGCCGACCACGCTGCACACCGCTTGCGCGTTCGGGGCCGCCGCCAGCCAGTCGTTCAGGCCGCCGCATTCGTCCACCTCGAAGTGGCTGAACGCGATCCAACGCAGCCGGGCAGGGTCGATCAACTCCGCGACTGCCTCGCGGAGTGGCGGGAACATCGCCCGCATGCCGGCGTGAAACAGCAGCGGCTGCTCGTCACGCACCAGAAAGTGGTTGAATTGCAGATCAAACTCCGGCACGTACACGGAGATGCGAAAGACGTCGGCGGAGATTTCATCTATGGCGGGCACGGCCTCGGTCCTTTCTGCGCTGGAGTGCTTGCCTGGTCCAGCCCGGCCGGCTGTCTTCTGAGCACGCCCGGCACAGGCCGCCTGGCGCATCCACCACCACGAGTCGGATTGTCCGACGGTTGGCATGGCCGTCAGCACACCGGGCGCGGCGTGTTGGGATCGCGTCTCGTCGCGCACCCTCCGGGTGAGTACTACTCCGGGCGCTACGCCCGCGGGGCGGGCTTGGCCCTCGCCGAGCCGTCGTCGGCCAGCCCACCCGCCGCCGCGGGCAACCCGCGCGCGGGTACCGTCGCCCCGAAGGAGCTATCGACGCCTGACCGCCAGCGCTAACCCGATGCCCAGCAGCGCGAGCGTGCCCGGCTCCGGCACGATACGGACGTTATCCACGCCGGCGATCGCACTGTCATTGTTGATCAGGCGGGCCTCAATCCAGCCCACCGACGTCATGAGGTCGGCGAAGCTGGGACTGAAGGCTTCCTGACTCCAGCCATTGGCCAGCGCGGTGACGTCGTTCCACGTGGGATCGAAAGCCGCGTCATACGATTCCCACATATTGGCGTTCGGCACAACCTGCCCGAAGTTGTAGTACCAGCCGTTCTCCGCCACATGGCGCCGGAAGCGTAAGTGCACCTCGTCGAACGTCGTATTGAACACGTTGAGGTCAAAGCCCCCGCCGGTGATGCCGGCCGCCGCGTAGTCGCCCAGGAAGGCGGGCGAGCTGCTGTTCTCCGTGCCGATGTCGAAGCCAAACTCAAGGTCCTTACGCACGAGCACATGACCGTCGGGGTTGCCCCCGGCGAGCTGGTGAACCTGCACGGTCGACGTCGTGCTGCCAATGAACGCCTCCTCGTCCACGTCAAACGTGGCCACCGTGCCCGGCACCGCCGCCAACGCCACGCTCGCCACGCTCACCCCGACCAGCGCCACCCACGTCATCACTGTATGCCTGTCGCGCATCGTCTTCTCCCTCTTGTTGGTACCCACCATGACCCCGCGCCTACGCGTTGCGTGCGCAGGCGGGCCTGGTAGGTCCCGGCCACGCAATTCACCACCCAACCGGCCCGACGCCGGCCCTCGGGCAGGATGCTAGATGGGCACCGGTCAGACTCAAGACAGGATTCCACTTATTCGGAAAAATCCTGACTGCGGTTGGCCACCGGACGGCTTCGCTACACGCAGGAATGAGCAGTAGCGCGTGTCGCCAGGCCGCCTTCGGTCTTTAACTCATTGTGTATAACGTGACCGTGTCCACATTCCTGTCGCAGAAGCAGGCACCTGTCCCAGTCTGTATACGCAAGGCGGTCGCGTCTCTTCCACGCCACACGGGTCCCAGGACGGCGGCGCCCGCCTGGGCGCGGGTCGCCGGAGCCGTCCACGTCCCGGCACGCCTCGACCGCAGACTGCGGTTCAGCCGGTAGCCCGCGGCCGGCCCCAGGAGCCGCTTCGCCGACGTGGCGCCCCGCGATTCGCTGTACTCGTAGTCGGATTGGAAACCGGATGCTCCGCCACCACCCTTACTCCAGTGGCGTGAATGACGACCGTTGCCGTACCGAACCGACTTTGCTGCGGGAAGCAACGCGCCGAGCTCCGCGCTGCGGCGCCGGATCCCGTGCGGCCGGTTCAGGAGACGTTGGGCAAGTTGCGTGCCACCGGGCAACCGGCACACCCAAGCCGGCTCGTTGCCGGCGGCGTGACCTTGCGATCGGCACCCGAATGACCGGGCGCGAGCCGGCGCCGCCGATCCGACTCGTTAGAAGGCGGCCGCATGTCATCGCCGTGGCGTGTTCGCGCGCACGCCTACACCCTGCCACAACCTGTTGTCCGGATTGGTCTTCTGGCGTCGGCCGCGCACCCGCGCGGCAAGCCACCCCCGCGCCCGGCCTGCCCGCCCGCCGGCCGCGGCCTGCCCCTGGTAAGGCTACTCCATATACCGGCTCACGCCAAAGATGACGTAATTGTACGGGATCAACTGCTTCGGGTCGCTTTGGCTTGCAACCTGCCCCTTGTGCGGGTCGTAGGCCCACTCCGTCCAGTCCCACATGCTACGCAGCGACTCGGGAATCTGCACGGCCAGGTACGAACCCTCCCGCAACCGTGCCCCGCCCGCGATGTTGGTGAAGTCCAGGCCCAGGTACAAGTCCTGCACGGGTACGTTTCTATGTCGCGTGGCCATCGTCCGCGTCAGAGCCTGAGCCATCCCCGCCAGCGGCCCGAGCGCCGGTTGCACCGTCGTCGCCGGCTTCAGCCCGGCTTGGAGCACATCCGAATCCATCGCGGCCGGCAGCAAGAGCGACGCGGCACGCTTCGTGCGCAGCCGGCACGTCCAGAAGATCGGCTGCAATGCCCCGGTCCAGCAGTCCGGGTGGCAGCAGACTATCGTACTTGCGGCGTTCCTTCGGCTGGACGTGAGCCGCGGTCACAAGCGCGTCCGCCTCGCACGCCATGAGTTGGGCGATAATCTCCCAGCAATCACCGAGACTTGCCGCGATCTCGATCGCCACGCCGCGGTCGCAAGCCTCGACGTTGAGCCGGGCGAGCTGCGCGAGCAGCGTTCGCTGAGCCCGCGTGCCGATCCACGTAAACCAGAGGGCGGACCGCGTAGCCAGCCTCAGCAGCGGTCGAATCGTGACGCCGCTCTCGTGCGCGGCCGCCCGCGCGCAGGCGAGTAATCCCGCGGCCGTCGGGCACAGATACGCATACTCCGTCTGAGCGGTTAGAACCTCTCGCATATGTTGACGAATGCGATTGTGCACCTCACCAGGTCCGCCCAGAAAGAGGGGTCGCTTGCGGCCGGCTGCGGGGCTAACGTGGATCTCGGCTCGCTCCAACTCAACCAGTGTGATCTTCCATCGCCGCCCCGCCAGTATGAGGTGCTCCCCCACATTCGGGACGAATCGGAGCGGGAGCGTGCCGATCGCCTGCTGTCCGTGCAGCACCGCGAACTCGGCCGGGTTCTGGAACGCGGCATAGAAGTCCCGTTCCGCGCGGATGCGCTCTCCGAGTAGCCCCAGGATCAGATCGCCCTCGGGCGTCTGCTCGACCACGTCCTTCTCGCCAAGCGCGCGGAGCAGGCTCGCAAACACGGGCGGCTCAATTGCCCGGAACGGCCCAGACCGGCAAAGGCGCTCATGGAGTCCGGCAGCGCGCAGGCCACCGGTTTCGGCGATCACGCTGATAATCTGGTGCGTTAACGTGCTCAGATCGCATAAGGCTGGCCCGAGCGGCTCGACCCAACCCGTTAGGAGCAACTCAGTCACGGCGATCGACTGGACCAGTTCGAGATGCAGCCGATCCAGGAGACTTCCTTCGCTTCCGGGGTCGCGGCACACGACGTAAAGACGCCCGACGCGGGGTTGCCCGTCGCGACGACCGCTTCGACCCAGACGCTGCTTGAAACTCACCGCCGACCACGGTGGGCCAACCTGCCCAACCATGCGCACGTCGCCGATGTCGATACCGAGCTCAAGTGTACTGGAGCAGAGGACTGTGCAGGGCCGGCCACTCTTCAGCTCGACCTCCGTATCCTCGCGGATCTCCTTGGACAGGGATCCATGGTGGACGAGGAACTGTACCGGTAGTCGCTCGCGATCGACGATCTCCCGACACAAGTCAGCGTAGATTTCGAGATCGCCTTTGGAATTAGTGAACACGAGATTTGTCCGCTCCCGGCAATGCTCGACGATATCCTCGGCCAGCAACCGCATAGGCGCCACTTCCGCCTGATCTGATGTGTCGCCCCGGCCCGCCTCACCCTGCTGTGCGCCGGCAAGGTAGGCGTGCAGCCGAAATCGCAGTTCCTTACCCTCGGGTGGACTCTCAATCACGGTCACCGCTTGCGGGTCGTCGCGGTCGAGAAACTCCCGTGCTGCGCTCAGATCGCCAAGCGTTGCTGAGAGGGCCAGGGTCCGAAACGGCGGCCTTCCCGCCGTAGGACCGTGGCGTAGCCGCGCGAGCAATGACTGCAGGTGAAGTCCACGCTCGCTCCCGAGAAAGGCGTGCAGTTCGTCGATTACGACGAAGCGCAGCCCCCCGAGTAGGCCCAGCAATTGCGATGACCGGTTCACAAACAGCGATTCGAGCGATTCGGGCGTGATAAGGAGGATACCGCCGGGCGTGGACAGGAGCCTGTTCTTGTTCGATCCGCCTACGTCGCCGTGCCAGCGGCAGACCGGCATGTCAAGGTAATTGCACAAATCCTCGACGCGTCGGAACTGGTCGTTGATCAGGGCCCGGAGCGGTCCGACGTACATTGCGCGGACAGACCCCGTCGGTTCGCTGCTGATGCGCGACAGAACGGGCAGGAAGGCCGCCTCGGTCTTGCCGGCGGCCGTCTCGGCAGAAATGACGACCGGTCGATCGGTCGTAAGTACGATGCGGATCGCGTCAACTTGGATCGGGCGCAGCTCCTTCCAGCCCATCCTCCAAAGTTGTTGTTGTACGCCAGGCGCCAGCAGCGCGAACGCGCTACGCACGTCAGAAGCCCGCGAATTCTCATCGGCTGCGCCCATCGGTGCGTCTGTCTATAGCTTGAAGCTGGCAAGGTCGTCATCGTCACCCGCGGGGGCCGTTACTTCACTGTCGGAACTTCCCTGCGTGGACCCATCGTCGTCGTCCTTCGCATCGGCGAGTGCACGGTCCTGAGTGGGCACGGCAGTGGTGGCAATCTGTCCGAGCAGAGCCTCCCACCTGGCTTGCGGGTTCTGTTCGAGCACGCTGAGCAGTCCTACGAAGTCCTTGACCGTATCGCGCGGCGTCTGAAAATAGGCCGCGCCCATCCGCCGCTGGCAATCCTCCAAATACCGCACGATCCCCTCATCCGGCAACACGTACTTCGATTCATCGCCGCGGGCATGCACGCGGCGAACGTTGTGCAGGAGGACAAAGCAGTCCTCCGGCGTGAGGTTGGCCAACCGCACTACCGGCCCGCCGAAATCCGTCAGGCCATCGCCAACGAATCGATTCGGCGCCAGCCGCGTTGCCAGAGCCTCGTTGCTGAACAAACCGCGGCGTTTGTCGGCAAGCGCCTCGTCTGTCGCCGCAAACAGGAACCCGAGCCCCTGAACGGCGCCCTGGAGCGTATCATTGAGGATGCGGAGAATGGCTTCGTAGTTGTTGTTGCGGGCAACTCTGTTGTTCAGGCGATGAGACAGAACGACCAGTTCGTCGATGCACACGAGCAGGCCGGCATACCCGGCGATCCGAACGAACGCGCCCATCAGCTTGAGATACTCATAGAACGAATCGTCACCGATGACCGTTCGAACGCCGAGTTCCTGCCTCGCCTCCGTCTTCGTTGTATACTCAGCACGCAACCACCGCACCGCTGCCTGTTGAAGAACCTCGTTGTGCTCGGCGAACCCGCGGTAGTACGCGGCCAAGACGTTCGCGAAGTCGTATCCGCTTACGTGGTCCTGCAGGGGCTTACAGGCCTCTTGGACACGCGTGGCTATATCGGCGTCCGACCCGCCGGCGGACTTGACCTCCTGCGCCAGGCCTGCGATCCAACGTTCCACCAGATTGGCAAGGGCACCACCCTCAGGGCGACTCCGCGTCGCCAGATTCCGCATCAACTCGCTGTACAACGAGCGCGCCTGCCCGCCGGTGCCGTGCAGCCGGCGTTCAGTGGTGATGTCGGCCCGCACAGCGACGAGCTTCCGTTCCAGCGCCACCGTTTTGATGAGGTTCAGAAAGAAGCTCTTCCCCGCCCCATATCGTCCCACGACGAAGCGGAGCGCGGCACCGCCGTCCTCGATACGCCGCAGGTCGTTCAGCAACGCGTTGACCTCGTCCTTTCGCCCGACCTGGATGAGGTGCAGCCCGATACTCGGCACGACACCGGCAGCGAGTGAGCCGAGAATTGCCGTTCGTTCCCGTTCCGTAATTCGCGGCGTCATGATGCCCCAAGCTCCTTCAGTAGACCGCTTTCGATAATCAACGCATCGCCGTTCTCATAGATCAACGGTGAGCCGACGCGCTCGACGGCCCAGTCGTTGATCGCCTCCACCGCACCAGACACCATCTGTCCGTGCTGACGGGCCAGCGCGTCCACTTCGGCCCGCGACCAGTTGCCCTTCCTCACAAGCGCCCAAAAAAGGCCGGCGTACTGGCCCGGGACGCACGGCGTGGCACCCCCGCCCGCCGGCTCGACCTCTGTTGAACCAGTTTGGGGCCCTGTGCGCAGCACGTCAATGCGTGCGGGACCGACGGTTGTCGCCGATGCGCCCCCCTCGAGAGCTCGCATCGCCGACTCAAGGTTCATCGCCTCGGCCAGCAACAGGCTGACCGACCGTGTCTCCTCCAGGACTTGCATGATGCGCGCGCGATCGAGCTTGATACCGACCTCATCCGGGGGGGGTGGAATCCGTTCTCCCGGCGTCGCCGCCCGACCGGGCACAACCGATATGGGGGCCTCACCAGCGGGCGGCGCCAGCTCGGCGATCGTCGACTCGAGCAGGTCGGGTGACAGATCCAGCGCACGGTAGCAACGGCGTAGTGCCGCGCGTTCGCTCCTGGTGATCACCCCGTCGATACCAGCCACGGCCACAAGGAGCCGTCCGAGCGCCTGTCGCCCCTCGGACGTCATCACCGCTTGCAGGCGTTTGCCGAGGCTGGTCACATCAGCGCCGACCTTCAGCAACAGCGTCCGCAACGCCTCCAGCCGCCGTCGTTCATGGTCGTTGAGTTGAAACGCAGTCTGAATCTGCCCCATGACACGGGTGAGTTCCTCGTCCTGAACCCTTCCATCAGCCTCGGCGATCTCGATGCCGAGCCGAAGCATGCAGGCCGCGCCACCGTATCGCTTGTAGTCGGCTTCGCCCTCGTAGGCCTGGGGAAACGCTACCAGCAACTCATCCCAGGCATAGGCCCGCCCGGAGAAGCGGGCATCAGGCTCCAGCGCGAACCCCGCGTGCTGCGCCGTCGCCACGAGGTCCTTGCTCTGACCGAGCGTGAGCTTCACCCGCCGCTCGACGCGGAGCAGAGCCGCAAGATCACCGGCGCTGACGAAGGTGTTGCCTACCTCATCCGTACGACTCACGAGCAGGTCGAAGAAGGTCGAGGCAAGCGGGTGCTCTACGCTCGACCGGAGTTCAGCGGGCAGCGCCTCCCAAGCCTCGGGCGTCAGTTGCTCCGGGCGCCCATCGCGCACCACACTGCTGAACTTCCGCAACTCGGCGAGGCACTCGTTCCATATCTCCGACAACCGACGGAACTGACTCGGCAGGCCGAGAGCGTTCGCGATGTGTACCGCCACTCGTTGGAGGATAGCGCTCGCCGGGCGATACGTGTACGCCCGATCGCGCTTCGCCCTCCTCACCATCATCCCGCGCCCGAACTCTGCCAGGTAGCGACGCGTAAAGAGCTCGCGGAACTCATCATTCACACGGCGCACCACCACACTTCGTTGCGAAGTAGGGTCCTGCTCAGCCATCACGTAGGCCAGCCACGGGCACAGTGGATACTCTTGCTCGACGAACCACGCCAGCGCGGCCGCGAGCGTCTCCTCCGTCCAAACGCTTTGGGCATTGACAAGAGCTTCCAGATGCTCGACCCGCAGATGTCGCGTATGGCGGGCCACGAGATACCAGAGCAGGCCCGAACTGTAGTTCTGAAAACTCCCACCAGCGCTGCGCTCTGACTGGGCTGCGTGCATCTTCTTGAGGCGCAAGATCTCCGTGATAACGAGCCCGTGGTCAGCCGCATCGAGCAGCGCCCGGCGTTCGAGCCCGTAATAGTAGATGAACAGGTAGCCGTCCTCAGTCGGCAATGACTCCCGTCCCAAAGCCAGCCAGGAGAGGTAGAGGTAGCGCTGCTCTGGCGAGAGCCGCTCGTATGACGGCCAGTACGGCAGTCGGCTAGCCACTGTCGCGACAGCTACCGGAAGCGCCGGATCGATCTGCGACGGATCGAGCGCCCTGTCTTGCAGGCAGCCCGTCCGGACAAGGCCATCGAGGAGCGCGTCTTCCGCCGTATACATCGCCACGTTCTGGGGGTGACCCACCCGGGGACCAGTGTAGGTAAGGGGGTCCACAATCTCGAAGTCCCCGATCCGCAGCACCTCGCCGCGCCCCACCCAGCGAAATGCATCGAACGACCTCGCCACAGGTACCCCCAGTCAACACCACAACTGTCGTGTCGCGTTAGCGTACGCCTGTACAACCCACCCCTCAAGCGAGGAACGCCGTCGCGCCCGCGCCGAAATGCCCCTCCCGTGCAAAGCACAACCGCCGCGGTCTGGTGTGGACCACGGCGGTCAGCGACAGCGGGTGATGGGACTCGAACCCACGACAATCACGTTGGCAACGTGATGCTCTACCACCTGAGCTACACCCGCACAGGCCGCGGATCGGCCGGGGCCGAACCGCAGAGCCGCAACGTACCGCACCCCGCCCCCGCGTGTCAACCGGTGCCGTTGGCACAACGCCGGGGGTCCGCAGCACATCAGGCGGCGTCTACTGCTGCCCCGGAAAGGGGCAAGGGTGGGTTCCGACAGAGTCGGGACGGATGGAGTCCGGACGCTTCCCCCGGACCCAACCCGTGGAAGCAGACGTAAATGATCCCTCCGCCCCGGATGGGGCGGGAGGAAGTCTGCGTCTTCGGACCCGACGAAACGCACGCGCTCCGCCCCCGATGGGGCGGGAGGAGGGGACCGCATCCCAGGCCGTCGTGTTCCTCCGCCCCATCCGGGGCGGCTGGGGGTGACCCGTAACCGACCACGGCTTTCGTTCGCCGGCAGCGAACTTGAACCCGCGGCTACCAACCTCGGCCCCGCTGGGGCCAAAGTCATCCCGCCCAATCTGTCACCGACCCCTGCGTGCCGGCCAGGTTCAGGCTGGGTTGACAGGCCCGGTGGCCGGCAATAGGATGCCCAGCGTACTGCGACCGGGGATGCGCCCCCGGTCAGCCCCCGCGGGGTAGACCTTCAGAGGAGTACCTGGACCGATGGCTCGGATTACTTGGTTGGCGATGCTGGGAGTAGTGTTCCTGGGCCTCGGCCTGGCGGGCTGTGCGACGCACACCATGTCGGCCGGCGAGAATCGGCAGCGCTGGGCACAGGCGTTCCGCCATGACCGCGCCGGGCTGGGCGAGGACTTCGACGCCGTCTGCCTGAAGGACCGGACCTCGCGCCTCTCCCGCTGGCACCCGCGCTAGCCCCGTGCAGTCCGGCTGAGGTCGACCTGCCTGCTGGTTTCCCCCTGGCCCCGACGGACGGGAGCCAGGGGTTTGCTTTTTCAGGGGTTCCGGCCGGTCCCTTCGTTGCCGACCGTTCGGGGCGCGGCCTACAATTCGCGGGTTGTTGTCGGATGCCCGCATATGCCTGACCTGCGTGGGGGCATGGGTGTGCCACCTCCCGGCCACGCGGGGAACACCGCCGAACTCCGCGTGGGTGCATTGAAGCGATGGGCACCGACGTGTAGAATCCGCTCTTGGCCTTGGGGCACAGGGCGCAGGGCACCCCGGACGGATGCCGAGAGGAATCCCGGCGTCCCCCCTGACTCGCACCCCGCAGCGGCTTTGGCATCGACCTGATGGGCAAGAAACACAAGAAAGTGGGCGAGATTCTGGTCGGCTGGGGGGTCCTGGACGCCGCCTCGCTCGCCGACGCCTTGGCCTACGCCCAGGAGCACAACAAGCGCGTCGGGGAGGCTCTGGTCGAACTGGAGCTCTGCAGCGAGGACGACGTCGCCAAAGCGCTGGCGGTTCAATTCGGTCTTGAATATATCGACCTGGACAAACACCAGGTGGACCATAGCGCTCTCGACTTGATTCCGTCGAAGCTCATCGAGGACTTGTCGGTGTTGCCGCTCGCGGTGGAGGGGGAGCGGCTGAAGGTCATCGTGACGGATCCGTTGGACCTGGAGACGTTGGATCTGCTGCGGTTCCGGCTGGGGCGGGAGATCGTGCCGGCCCTGGCGCCGCTGGGCAAGGTGCGGCGGTTTATCGACAAGTTCATCAGTGCCGACGGGGACGAGCTGTCGCGGACGATGCAGAGCATCGACCAGGACGCACCTGAGAACCAGGAGGATGCCCTGCGGCGGGCGGGAGCGGAAGAGGACGCCGACGCGCCGATCATCCGCCTCATCAACCTGATCATCACGGAAGCGGTTCATGGGCGGGCCAGCGACATTCACATCGAGCCGATGGGCGACCGGGTGCGCGTGCGGTACCGCATCGACGGCGTGTGCATCGTCCGGGACGACATTCCCAAGCACATGCAGGGCGCGGTGACCACCCGGGTGAAGATCATGGCGGGCATGGATATCGCCGAGAAGCGCGTGCCGCAGGACGGGCGCATCAAAATGAAGATCGGCGGCGGCCAGATCGACTTCCGCGTCAGCGCGTTGCCGCATTATCACGGCGAGAGCATCGTCCTGCGTATTCTGCGGCCCGAGTCGGCCATGGTGGGCATTCGGGCGCTGGGGTTTGCTGAAGACACCTATCAGGAGTTCCAGGAGGCGATCCGGCGGCCCAACGGCGTGTTCCTGGTTACCGGACCCACCGGCTCGGGCAAGACCACGACGCTGTATTCCGCTCTCCAGGCGCTCAACCGGCCGGACCGCAAGATCATCACGGCAGAGGACCCGGTCGAGTACAACTTCACCGGCATGAACCAGTGCCAGGTGCACGAGGAAATCGGGCTGACGTTCGCCCGCATTCTGCGGGCCATGCTGCGGCAGGCACCGAACATCATCCTGGTGGGTGAGATCCGCGACCAGGAGGTGGGCGAGGTGGCCATCCAGGCCGCCCTGACCGGGCACCTGGTCTTCAGCACGCTGCACACCAACGATGCCCCGTCGGCCATCACGCGGCTGATTGACATGGGCATCAAGCCGTTCCTGGTGGCCAGCGCGATCCAGGCGATCATGGCCCAGCGCCTGGTGCGCTCGATTTGCAGCGAGTGCAAGACGGTTGATCCCAGCCCGAATCCCTGGACCTTGAAACTGCTGGATTTCAAGGAGAGCGAACTGGCGGGCAAGCAGGTCTTCAAGGGGGCAGGCTGCAAGCGCTGCAACGGCACGGGCTACCGGGGGCGACAGGGCATCTTCGAGTTCGTGGAGATGAACACGGAGCTGCGGGAGCTGGCGTTCAACCGCGCCCCGGTGGGGCAGATCCGCCAGGCGGCGAAGGCGGCCGGCATGCGGACCCTGCTGGAGGACGGCAAGCTCAAGATCCTGGCGGGCGTGACGACGCCGGACGAACTGCTGCGGATCACGCAGGCGGAGGGTCTGATCGAGGCGTAACCAAGGCCGGCGTACGTGTTCGGCGTCTTCGGCGTTGGGGGTGCCCTGCTTTGCTGCGACCGGCGTCGCGGGTAAGCCTGTCTCGGCAGCGGCGGCACCTGCCCACCCCCGCCTGGGGCGGGTCGGGGCAGGGCTCCCGTGCCAAGCAGGTGAGCACCGACCCGCGCCGGGGGGAAGCCGTGAGCTACGCCGGTTCGGTCGGCAACGCCGGCCAGCTTGGCCGCCGGGATTGATGGACGCGGCGGCGCTCGCCGGCACGAGGTACTGTTTCAGGAGCAGGAACATGGGTTCACTGCACATTGACCGTCTGCTGGAGACGGTAATCAAGCAAGGGGCGACGGACCTGCACCTGACGGTGGGTCAGCCGCCGGTGATCCGGCTGCACGGTCACCTGCGTCGTCTGGAGACCAAGACGCTGACTCCCGACGACACCGTGGCCCTGATGAAGGCGATCACGCCGGAGCGCAACCAGCAGGAGTTGCAGGAGGAAGGCGGGACCGACTTCGGGTTTGCCTTCGGCGACCAGGGGCGGTTCCGGGTGGCGGTGTTCAAGCAGAAGGGGGCGGTGGCCGTCGTTCTGCGGTTGATCCCCTACAAGATCCTGACCTTTGAGGAGATCGGGCTGCCGCGCATCTGCCGGGCGTTGTGCCGGCGACCGCGGGGTATCTTCATGGTCACCGGTCCGACCGGGTCGGGGAAGACGACGACGCTGGCGACGATGCTGGACTACATCAACACGAATTTTGACCGGCACATCGTCTCGGTGGAGGACCCGATCGAGTACTACCACAACCACAAGAAGTCGATCTTCAACCAGCGCGAGGTCGGGGTGGACGTGCCGAGTTTCTCGGAGGCGCTGCGGCGCGTGCTGCGGCAGGACCCCGACGTCATCCTGGTGGGCGAGCTGCGTGACCTGGAGACGATGGAGTCGGCCATCCGGGCCGCCGAGACCGGGCACCTGGTCTTCTCCACCGTGCACACCACCGGGTGTCAGGGCACCGTGAACCGGATCATCGACGCGTTCCCCACGAACCAGCAGGAGCAGATCCGGGTGCAGCTTTCCACGAACCTGATTGCGGTGCTCTCGCAGGCCCTGATGCCGCGGATTCCCAAGGGGCTGGTGGCCGCGTACGAGTTCATGGTGGTGACCCCGGCGATTTCCAACCTCATCCGCGAGAACAAGACCTACCGTATCGACTCGGCCATCCAGACGGGCAAGAAGTACGGCATGCAGTTGCTGGACGAGCACTTGTGGGCCCTGTATCTGAAGAACCTCATCAGTGCTGCGGACGCGATCGACCGCTCCCGCCAGCCGGGCGTGATGCAGGACAAGATCGACGCCCACCGGCGTGGGCTGGAGATGGCCAAGAAGGCCGAGAAGAAGGAAGGCGAGCCCGAAGAGGAAGACGTCAGCGAGATTGACACCCTGCGGACATGAACGAATCCCCCACGAACAAGGGACAGTCAGGCGCGCCGGCGGCCAAGCCCGGCAGCGCGACCCCATCCGGCGCCGGACCGCCGGCGGCACGCGGTGAGCCCCGCGGCGAAGCACGTGGTGCGCGCAAGATGCCCCCCGTGGAGCAACTCCGCGGGCGACAGCTCGGGCGCATCCTCATCAAGATGGGCAAGCTGCGTCGGCAGGAGGTCCAGCAGGCCCTCGACATTCAGAAGGAGCGCCGCGGGCCCCTGGGCAAGATTCTCGTCGAGTTGGGGCACATCAACGAGGAGGACCTGCAAGTCGCCCTGGCGGCTCAGTGCGGCATGGAAATGGTCGACCTGGCCAAGCTGGACGCCTCCCCCGAGGCCATCGCCATGCTCACCGCCCAGATGGCCAACACCTACCAGGTAGTCCCCTTCGAGTACAACAAGGAACGTCACGAGCTTTCCGTCGCCCTGGGCAGCCCCGATAACTTCCTGGCCACCGACGACCTCAAGACCCTGCTGGGCTGTAACATCAAGGCGTTCCTTTGCGGCCAGAAGCAGTTGCAGACCGCCCTGGAACGTTTCTACCCCGAGGGGGAACAGGAGTCGATTACCGGACTGATCAACGAGTTGAGCGACGATGCGGACTTGGCCGCCTTTCAGGACCGCGGGGACAGCATCGACCTGGCGGAACTGAAGGAGATGGCCGAGCTCAACCCGGTCAAGAAGCTGCTCAACCTGGTGCTCCTGCAAGCCATCAAGGACAAGGCCAGCGACATCCATTTCGAGCCGTTCGAGGACGAGTTCAAGATGCGCTACCGCATCGACGGGGTGCTCTACGAGATGGTCCCCCCGCCGCGGTACGTGTCGCTGGCCATCGCCTCCCGCATCAAGGTCATGTCCAACCTGGACATTTCCGAGCGCCGGATGCCCCAGGACGGGCGTATTCAGTTGCAGTTGCGGGGCGCCCCGATCGACCTGCGGGTGGCCGTCCTGCCCACCATGTTCGGCGAGAGCGTCGTGCTCCGCGTGCTGGACCGCAGCAACGTCCAGCTCAGCTTGGACAAGATCGGCCTGCGGGACGACGACCTGGCCACCTTCCGCCAGCTTATTAAGAAGCCCAACGGAATCATCGTGAACACCGGTCCGACCGGGTGCGGCAAGACGACCACCCTGTACGCCGCCCTGACCGAGCTGAACGACCCGGGGGTGAAGATCCTGACCGCGGAGGACCCGGTCGAGTACGACATCGACGGGCTGGTCCAGGTCCAGATCCGTCCGGACGTGGGTCTGACCTTCGCCCGGGCGCTGCGGAGCTTCTTGCGGCAGGACCCGGACATCATCCTGGTGGGGGAGACCCGCGACCAGGAGACGGCCCAGATTGCCGTCCAGGCGTCGTTGACGGGACACCTGGTTTTTACGACTCTGCATACGAACGACGCTCCTTCGTCCATTGCCCGACTCCTGGACATGGGGCTGGAGCCGTTTCTCATCACCGCGACGCTGGAGGCGATCGTGGCCCAGCGGCTGGTACGCCGGATTTGTGTCAACTGCAAGGCGGAGCACAAGCCGACGGAGGAGCAACTCATGCGGGTGAGCCTGCGACCCGAGGACGTCGGGGACCGGGTGTTCTACTACGGCAAGGGCTGCGACTACTGCAACCAGACGGGTTACCGCGGGCGGGTCGGCATCTTCGAATTCATGGTGCTGGACGATGCGTTGCGGGAGTTGATTATGCGGCGGGGGTCCTCCTCGGTGCTGCGTCGGGAGGCCATCAAGCGCGGCATGCGGACGTTGAGACAGTCGGGTCTGCTGTCGGTATACGACGGCATCACGACGCTGGACGAGATCGGGGGCACGACGATCGAGGAAGGGTAGGAGCCGACCGAGGCGTCGCGGGCTCAGGACGGGCGGACGACCGGGGGCGGTCGCTGGCCGGGCCCGAGGGGACGGAATGGGAACCCAGCCGACCGCTGTACGCGACGGCGGCGGGGGCCGGTTTGCGGGAGGAACAGCGCGATGCCCACGTTTGTCTACGAGGCCATGAACCAGGCGGGCCAGGCGGTCAAGGACGAGGTGGAAGCCCTCTCCAGCGACGACGCGCTCGCCAAGATTCGCAACCTGGGCTACTTCCCGACGCGCATCCGGGAGAAGGGCGGCGCGAAGGCGAAGGCCGCGACCGGCAAGCGGAAGGGGCGGGGAGGCACCTTCGGACGCGTCCGGGTCAAGGCCATTACCTCCTTCACCCGTCAGCTCTCCACCCTGCAGGACGCCGGGCTGCCGATCCTGCGCAGCCTGACCATTCTGGAAGAGCAGCAGAAGCCCGGCGGGCTCAAGAACGTCCTGCGGGGCGTCATTGAGGACATCGAAGGCGGGGCCACCCTCTCCGAGGCATTCGCCAAGCACCCTAAGGCCTTTACACGCCTGTACGTAAACATGGTGGCGGCCGGGGAAACCGGAGGCGTGCTCGACGTGATTCTGGACCGTCTGGCCGACTTCATGGAGAAGGCCCAGCGGCTGAAACGCAAGATCATGGGCGCGATGGTGTACCCGATCGTGGTGATCCTGTTTGCCGTGGGCATCGTCAGCGGCATCATGATCGTGGTCATCCCCAAGTTCAAGACGATCTTCCAGGACTTCGACACGAAGCTACCGGCGATCACGGTCTTCCTGATCACCATGTCGGACTGGTTCGTCCACGGCAAGCCGTTGCCGGGCTGGACGTTCCTGCTGTTCGGCCCGGTGATCCTGTATCTGCTGTTCAAGCTGATCCGCAGTTCGCCGAGCGGACGCTACGTGACGGACTTCGTCGGGCTCAAGCTGCCCATCTTCGGCAAGCTGATTCAGAAGAGCGCCATCACGCGCTTCACACGCACCCTGGGAACGCTCATCGCGGCGGGCGTACCCATCCTGGAGGCGATCCTGATTACGAAGGAGACGGCCGGCAACGAGGTCTACTCCCGGGCCATGCAGGCCGTCCATGACTCGATCCGCGAGGGCGAGAGCTTCGCCAACCCGCTGCGGGCCACCAAGACCTGCGACGGGCTGGTGGTCAACATGATCGACGTCGGCGAGGAAACCGGCGAACTCGACAAGATGCTCATGAAGATCGCGGACAACTACGACGAGGAGCTGGACGTGGCCGTCGCCAGTCTGGTCTCCCTGCTGGAGCCGTTGATGGTCGTGTGCCTGGGCGCCATCGTCGGCTTCATCGTCATCGCGCTCTTCATGCCGTTGGTGAGCCTGATCGAGTCGGTGCAGAAGTAAGTCGACGGCCCGTGGCCGACGCAGGCGGCGCCGAACCCGGCCCGCCGCCCCCGGCAGTGACGGACCGCAAGACCGTCGGCGAACAGTTGGCAGACTCCCCCCGCCCACGCGTCGCGCAGGCAGTGGGCCTGGGGCGGGGGGTTCTTCCGCGACCGGAACGCGAGGACGGTTACGATGAACAGCGTCAGAGCCCACCCCGGCCAACGGGGCTTCACCCTGGTCGAGATCCTGGTGGTGGTTTCCATCATCATCCTCCTGGTGGCCTTGATGGTACCGGCCTTCTCCGTAGTGCGTACCCGGGCCCGGGTGACGCAGACCGCCAGCCAGATCAGCTCGCTGGAAAGCGGGTTGGAGGCCTTCCGGGGGGAACAGGCACTCGGGTCAATCTACCCGCCGTCGCGCAGCGACTTCGCCGAAGACCGGCAGAAAATCGCCGACCCGAATGAGCGCACCTCCGCCCCGAACGAACCCAACGTCAAGGTCACCGGCGCGCACCTGCTGCTGATGGCCATGCTCGGGGCGGATCTGCTGGGCACGCCGGGCTTCAAGGACCTCGACTACGACCAGATCTGGGCGGACGACACCCACGCGGCCGCGGGCGGACTCCACGAGCTCGACCAGACCACGGGCGCGCCCAAGCAGCCGCGCTACGGCGGGGCCGGCTACGTCGGCGACAAGATGACCGCTTCCGTCCGCACCCTCCAGCAGTTGCAGGAGAAGGCGGTGGTGGCGGCCGGCGGCATGCCGCAACAGATCGACGCCTTAACCCTGAAGCAGCGGCTCTTCGTGGACCCGTGGGAACACCCGATCCTCTACTACCGGGCCAACCCGGCCGCCATGAACATGGTCGGCGTCGCCGCCAACCACGATGCCCCCGGGATTTACAAGCAGCAGGACAACGCGCTGATTGCCGGCTTCAGCGCCGGCGGGACATACCAGTGCGACGGCATCGACTTCGGTGGACGGGCGCTGGGCGCGACGGCCAGGCACGGCATCTCGGTGACCGCGTATCCGAGCACGCCGGTCATTCCGCCCTCCGGCGATAACGAAGTGTTGGAGAATGCGGCGTTCGTGGATTCCTTCACCCGGTTCATTCTCGACGGGTCGGTGCAGGCACGCTATACGCCGGTGCGGAAGGATACGTATCTGCTCATCAGCGCCGGGCCCGATGCCGTCTACGGCACGTCCGACGATGTCACCAACTGGGAAGCGCATGAGTAGCAAGATGGCTCCGAATCACGGAGAGAACATTCGCTCGGGTGCCCTGCCTTCACCCGCCCCGGGGTGGCCCAGGTCCTCCGGACCGCACCTGGTTAGCGTGGGTGCCATGCCCTCACCCGCCCCCGGCGGGGGTGGGCATGTGCCGCGGCTGGAGTGGCATGCTTACCCGCGACCGGTGTCGCGGGAGAGCCTGGCACCCCGGCACCCCCGCACAGCCGGACGGCCCTTCGTCCGGCCTGCCCATGGACCCGCCTTCACCCTCATCGAGCTGCTCGTGGTCATGGGAATCATGGCCGTCCTCGCAGCGGCCGTCATCGTCGCGGGGACCACGCTGCTCACCAAGGCCAGGGTGCAGGCGACCGTGGCCACGCTGTCGCTGGTGCGCGACGCCGTCGAGGAGTTCAAGCGTGGGGAGGAGGCGGCCCCGACGATCACGCGAGCCCGCTGGGGCGAGCGCAGCGAGACCCACTCGGGGACATATGCGGACCGCTACGGGCTGTATCCGCCGGATGAACTGGACGCCTATACTGACCAGGGCTTGCCCGCGCCGGCCGGGGCGCCCCCCACGGCGAAGGCCTTGAAGCTGACACGCGGGTCGGCCGTCATTGAGCCGAGCGTGCAGCCGTACTACTCCAAGATGCAGTTTCGGACGGATTTGGCCCCGGACGCCCTCAGCGCGGAGCACCGGGACTTGGCCGCCCTGATCCTGACCATCGAACTGTACAGCGCGCCGGCGGCCGCCATCCTGGACCGCGTTCCTTCCCGGCACCGGAGCAATGGGGCGATCGACCCGGCCACGGGGCTACCCACGCAGTATCTCGATATCGACCCCAACAGTGGGCCGGGCTTTCGGCCCGGGGTGGACCACCAGATCCGCTACATCCTCGACGACTGGGGAGTGCCCATCAGCTACCTGGCCCAGCGTGACTGGAATGCCGGGACGGGGGCGCCCATCAGGGAGTCCACCAACTACGCCGATAGCAACGCGTGGAACCAGGCCTCGACGGAGATGATCCGGCTTAACTCCGACCAGCCGATCATCATGTCCTACGGGCCCAACGGCAAAGAGCAGTGCACGCAGGCGTGGATGGGCGGTACCGCCGACGCCTCGCTGGTGGCGGACTGGATGGGCCTGACCGTGAACCTCACCACGGCCGGCAAGATCGACCACCCGCTCAACGCGGACAACGTTTACGCGGACCCGGAACTGGCCAGCAAGCTCGCGCGGGGGCGCTAACGGTGACACAGTGCCGGCACATTCTGACAGGCGGCAGGTCGCGGCGACCGACGGCGGCGCGGCCGCGACGCGTGCCACGCCCGGCGTTCACCCTGGCGGAAATGGTGGTGGTGATCGCGGTGATCCTGGTGCTGGCGGCGCTGGTGGCGCCGGCCGTGCGGGCGGTGTGGTCACAGCGGAACATCTCCACCGCGGAGAACACCATCCGGGGCGTCCTGATGACCACCCGACCGCGGGCGATGCAGACGGGGCTGGGCGGGGAAGCTGGCCTGTTCTTCATGGTCGATGCCGACGGCGTCCAGCGCATCTACACAATGGAGCGAGATCCTCTCGCCCAGAACGTGTTCAACATCCTTGCGGAGCGCGACTTTGCCCTCCCGGCGCCGATGCGCGTGGTGCCGCGGTACGCGGTGGACGCGGACACGACCAACCCCGCCGATGACCACGTGACCTTCAACGCGGCGGAACTGGCCAACAACGTGTTCCCCGGAACGACGGGCCCCGGCCTCAACGAGGCCCAGCGCCATCGCAACTTCTTCACGATGGTTTTCAACCACCAGGGACAACTGCGCGTCTGGCGCGAGGTGCTGATCCGCGATGGCGATGCCGACGGCAACGGGCGGGGCGATCGGACGGGCCTGGGCGTGGGTGACTGGGAAGGCCACCCGGAAGTCACGAAGTACAACCCGCTGACCGGCGCGGCCGCGGACATCGTCGATGCCAACGGCAGCCGCAAGACGGAGTTGAACCTGGTTACGGACGCCGCGGGGGCGGCCATCAACCTCCCCTCCGTCGATGGGCTGCTGGTTTACGATGACGCGTTGTTCCTTGAGTTTTCGGAGCCCGGCGATCGGCGGGACTACCTGCTGCGCGCGGGCGCGCCGTTCTACGTTAGCCGTCTTTCCGGCGCGGTGGTCAAAGGCCCCGCGGGCGAGAACCAGTAGGGGGCAGGCGTGAAGCCCATTCAGACAATCCGACGTCCGCACGGGTGGCGCCGCTGGAGCGATGCGTCAACCCCAGGTGTCGTGTGGCGTCGCCCCGGAGGGGCGCAAGAATGTAGCCCGGTGCGTGAGCCCCGGGTGCCTCGCCGCGGCGGAGGGTGTGCACAAGCCCCGGAGGGGCAGCAGAGCGCAACGGGTCCCACAACGCTATCAGCAAGTCCTTCGCCCCTGCCGGGGCTTACTGCGCGCAAGAGAGAACGCTTCCCAGGGGGTGACACCCCTGGCTACCCACTTAGGACCCTTCCAGGGCCACGCAGACGCTCGGTTGCTACGGCCTTCTCCCTCGTCGAGGTCATGATCTCGATCGTGATCCTCGGGTTGGGCTTCATCATGGTGGCCACCCTGTTCCCGGTCGCGTGGACGCGCGCCCGGGCCCTCAGCGAGCACACCACCCAGCGCTCGACGACCACGGCCGCCCAGACGACGATGACCGCCCTGCTGCGGGCGGCCGGGGGGACGCCGGAGTCCCTTTCGCCGATGCTGTGTGGCGACCTGATCATCAAGACGAAGACCAACCCGCCGGAGATCATCGGGCTGTCCGACACGCGCGTGCACGCCCTGAACATGGAGAACATCCAACTGCCGACGCCTGGTGGAGCGACCACGACCTGGCAGTTCGTCCCGGCGGACCAGGATCAGCCCCAGAACCCGTTTCGCCTGGAGAGAACCTGCGCGGCGGAGGATTCAGACTACTGGCTACAGTACCAGGATGATGCCGTCGTGGAGCGTTCCTTCGGAACTCCGCGGGTCAGCTTCGCCCAACGTGTGCATCCGCCGCTGCCGGCACGTCAGAACGTAGCGGCCGACGGGACGTTCACCCCCGGCAGCGACGCTGTCTGGGACAAGCTCGCCCTGGACCGGGGCTACGCTTGGGCGGTGCTCCATCGTCTGCGCAAACCGGTGGGGCCGTCCACGGCATTCGCTGTAGACGCCGCCGGCAACGTGTCGGAGGTGCAGTTGGTGAACCGCGCCGACTGCCCACCGCTCAGCACGGCCACCGCCGAGGAACAAGCTGCGGCGCTGCGGACCCTTCAGGCAGCGCAGGCGTACAACGAAACGCGTGCGCTCGACATGTATTACGTCACCTTGCGCCGCCCGCAGGCGACCCACCGCTACGCGGTGCAGGACCCAGAACATGCGCCCGATCCTCTGCTCCTGAGCGACCCGCCCGTGGCGCCGCAGGCACTGGGCGCGGAGTTTGACTGCCTGCTGCCCGTACCCTGGCGCGTGCAGGTGTACTTTCCGGGCGAGCCCGATGACGTCACCGACCCGGACAAAGAGACCGGCATCCCGAGCGAGATCTGGATCAACACCACCGAGTGTCGAACGTCACCCGTTCTGGTGTCGATGTTCGAACGCGGGGCGTACTTCATCGACGAAATCAACGGCACGCTCTTCCAGGTCACGCGCTTGGTACCCTCGCCGGACGGTCAGGAGGCAGTGGCCACGCTCGACCGCGAGGTGGTCCCCCGCAGCCTCTTCCTGACCGGCTACCCACCTTGTGAGCAACCGGAAATGCTCCAGGACGAGGAGCGCATCCGCACCGTCTGGGTCTTCCCCCCGCCGGTGGATGCGGGCCACACCGCCACCGACCTCACCTTCGTTGGCCCCCAACCGGTGGTCGGCATCGAGGTGGGCACCCTGAACCTGCTGCCGTGATGCCAGCGAGAAGCTATGAGCTTTAAGCTGTAAGCTAGATCGTCTGACGCATCGGACGCCAGCTTCCAGCCGCGACCCCGTGGGGGTGGCTCCTGCGTTTGCTGAGAGCTGACAGCTTAGAGCGTGAAGGTTCGAGCTGACAGCACCGCTTGACAATTGGGTCCCGGTAGGCTGTTCGCGCCATCCCTATTTCCTCGGCGTTCGGGTCTGGACCGACACCTGTGCCCCGCGATAATGACGCTGGGAGAGGGTGGTCTTGCGGCGCGCTGCCGGACGGCGCCGGGGTTATGAAATGCGTAACTGCTTGGTACCAATAAGGTTATCGACGCACCGCCGCGTGCGGAACGCCTTCACACTGGCCGAGTTGGTCGTGTCGGTCGGGGTGCTGGCGTTGATGTTCGCGCTGGCCGGGCAGATTTTCAGTCTCACCTTGCGATCCACCGGGCAGGCGCGGGCAGTGACCACGATTGGGCAGGCGCTGCGGGAGTTCGAGCAGACGGTCCGAGAAGACCTCAAGTACGTGCAGCCGGGCAGTTCGGTGATCGTGATCCAGGGCAATCCCGTGCGGGCTTACTGGACCCGGGCGGGTCGCGAGGCGGACGACGACTACGACGGCCTGAACACCCAGCGCGGACGAGGGCCCGACAGCGGCTACCCGCACCCGGCCGACCCTGAGCGCGACAACGCCGCCGGCGTGCCGGAGTGGCCGCGGGCGGACGTGCTGATGATCTTCTCCGCCCGCCCGACGGAGAGCTACGTTAAGCCGGGCGTGACGGCCGACAGCCAGGCGATCGTGTATGGGCATGCGGAACTCGGCGAGTACGTCAGTGACGGTAGCGGTGGCTGGACCTGGCAGGGCGCCGGCGGGACAGACCCGGTCTTCCCCGTGAACCCGACGACGAAGTACCCGGTGGCGCCGGACGATCAGAACGCCTTGTCACGAGTATCGCCGCTGCCGGCCGAGGCCTGGCACCTGGCCCGGCGCAGCGTGCTCCTGGTGCCGACGCCCGAGAAGGTACCCTCTCCGGCACCGTCCGGATACGTGCCGTGGGCCCGGTTGTTGAACCACGCCTCGATCCTGAACGGGTCGATGGATATCGTGAACGGGGATGTCAATGGACTGAACGCGCTCGGTTTCAACTATCAGCGGCAGGTGCTGGAGCCGAACGCGAGCGAGACGAACGGGGGCTTCCCGTTCTTCCACCCCTGGGTGCTGACGATCCCGGCCGGGATTCCGCCCTACGCACGCAGCCTGCTGGACGTGACGCCGCCGGCGCCGTTGGGGGTGCGTCTGGGGCATTACTGCCTGCCGAACTGCGCATCATTCAAGGTGGAGTGGTCGCTGGATCCGCGGAGCGAGTTTGTGAACGGCCGGCTGGACTACGATCCGGACAGCAGCTACCCGGCCGGCCGGGAGGTGTACTGGTTCGACCCGGGGGCAAAGGACCCGGCCGCGGCGCTGCGGGCAGCGGCCAAGCAGCAAGACGGCGTCGACTACCGGCTGGTTCCTGACGCGCCCGTCGGGCTGGCTTCCCTGTTGTGCGACGAGGCGTTGCAGGCGGACGGGAACACGTACTCGCTCGCGCAGCGCGTGGGGGTCTCGGGCAACCTGACAGGAGAGGTCACACCCGACCCGGACTGGACGCCGGCGGCAGATGGGCGGCCGAACCTGATGGTGTTCACCGCCAGTCGGCCGCGGGCGGCAAGTGGCGTCCTGGTGCCGGGTGATGTGTTTCCGCATGCGTTGCGGATCACGGTGGACGTGTTTGACGAGAACAACCGGCTGGAACGTCCGGTGCGACACGTGTTCGTCGTGCCGGTGGGCGGGTGAGTTGCGGCGGTAAGGGGGCATGGTCAGGTGCGGGTTGGGTGCCATGCTTTCCCGCGACGCAAGTCGCGGGTAAGCATGCTGTGCCGAGTCGAGGACATGCCCACCCCCGCCTGCGGCGGGTGAGAGTATGGCACCCGGCCGGAATGCCTGCCGGACAGGGACGAATGAGGCTCTGACAGACAAGACAGACTATGAAACACTGGACGGCGACAAGTGGGTGGGACGCACGGACCGGCGGGGGTGGCCGCGGCAGGGCCGGTCTGCGCGGGCGACGGCGGGCGTCGGTGCTCCTCCTCGTGGTGACGCTGCTGGGCATCCTGTTTGTGACGGGGATGACGCTGCTGGCGACCATGAGCTTCGAGTCCGACATGATCGCCACGGAGAAGGCGGCGCTGCGGTACGAGGCGGGGGTGGAGGTCGTCGGTACCGACGTGGCGGAGCTCCTGCGCGGGGGATTGGTGAGCATTCCTGGGGTCCCGTTCACGGATGCTCCGGTGGCAAAGGCGCACGAGATCCCCGGCGCCGGCGGTGCCGTTTCCTACGTGTTTGACGCCAACATCGCGGCGTATGCCCTCATGCCGGACGTGCATCCGCTGGTGGCGCAGGTGGAGCCGTTCTGGGTCGACGTGGGCGGGGGGGAATATCAACTGGTTTACGGTGCCTATACTGACCTGGAGGCGATGCACCTGGGTTCGACGCTCGTCTGGGCACGCGAGCAGGTACCGTGGCAGAAGCGTGCGATCAACACGGCCGATGCAGCCGGAGAGAATGACTGGGCGCTCGTGGATGCCGACGGCGATGGCGTCGGCGATGCGCGGCAGATGGACCTGCGCCTGATGGGTCTGCCGCCGACGCAGATCGAGGCGCTGAGCAAGGAAATCAACGGCTCCGCGCGGGCGAATGAGCCGGTGTACCTGGGTCTGCGGGTGATTCCGCACGGGGCGATGGTCAACGTCAGTGAGTCGCACCCGCTGCTGGTGGAGACACTGCTGGGCGGTACGCCGGAGGAGGCGGGCTATCGACACACCCCGCCGTATTCGCCGCTGCTGGAGGAGCGGGTATTGCGGCGACGGGGCGGGCTGCCGCCGCGGGTGTTCCCGCCGACGGCCTTGCACGGCAACCCGGAGGATGACGACCCCGAGGGCCCGCAGGGCGACATGACGGCCAAGCTGCTGCTCGATCCGACCAACGAGACGATCCGGACGGGCGAGCATCGCTATTGGCCGTATCTGCCCCGCGAAGACGACGATGCCCAGGACTTCCAGATCTGGCAGGAACGGGCCGACCCGTGGAACACGGACAGCGACACCACGCCGGAGAAGTACAACCTTCGCCCGCTGGTCACGACGATCAGCTACGACAACCTGCTGCGCCGGCCGACGCGGGCACTGACCCAAGCGCAGGATTCGAGCACCGGCAGGGTTTCCACGACCGAGACCCCGGGCGATCTGGTGGCCCTGATGCGCGAGGCCAACGCGGCCCAGGTTACCTGCAGCGGCACGACGCCGGAGTTGCTGCCTTTCGAGTACGCCAACTATCCGCAGACGATTCCCAACGGCGGCGCGCCGTGCATCTGCGCGACCGAGGCGACCTGCGAGTTCAACCTCCGCAAGGGGCGGCTGCTGCTGTCGTTGCCTTGGCTGGATCATGCGCTGGTGGAGGTCGACGGTTTCACGGCCCAGCAGCAGATGCGGCTGATTCAGGACGCGTTCCTGATGCTGCTGAGTGAGGCGCATGGGCCGTTGTGGGACGACGACGAGGCCGCGTGCGCTGTCAACGGTGATTGCCTGCCCGGGGAGGTGTGCGACCCGGCCGGCTACTGCGTGGACCCGACGTTGATCGTGGGGACGGATTCGAACAACAGTCCAGTGCACGCGTCGCATCGACTGGCGCAGGTCTGCCGGACGGCCGCGGCCCTGACGGCCAACCTGCTCGACTTCGCGGATGAGGATAATGCGCCCACCCGCGTGGCCGTGCGCTCGTACGACTTCGCCGACCCGGCCAAGGCCGGCAGTGAATTCAAGACGCCCGCCGACGAGCCGTTGTACGTCTACGGGCTGGAGCGCCAGCCGTACTTCTCCGAGATCGCGGTGGGATACCGTGACAACGGGCACGGAAGCGGCATACCGGGGGCACCGGTTCCGGGGGACGCGGTTGCGTGGGCGGTGGAGTTGGTTAATCCGTATGCGATTACGCTCGACATGAGCGAGCCGAATGCCAATCCACCCGTGCAGCACTACTACCTGGTTGTCTACCGCGATGGACAAGTGCACCAGGAAGTGGCCCTTCCGGAGTACATCCCAGCGAGGGGGCTGGGCGTCTTCGTGTGCGACCCGTCGAACGTGTTCACTCTCTCGGCGCCGGGAGAGTATCTGCACGTTGTTCACCTGGACCAACCCCCGTACAGCATGCAGCTCAGCTTCGCGGCGGGCGACGTGGTGTATCTCGTGCGGGCGGTCACTTACAGGGCTGGTGCAACGCAGACGTCAGCAGCGATCGTTGTGGACCAGTTCAAGGTGCCGGACGCGATGCCCGCGCAGGTGGGTGATCTGAAAGACGAGACTTATGAGATACCGCAGTCACCGCAGACGCCTACGGAGGGGTATGTGACTTCGGAGCGGGTGGTAGCCGAGTACGGAGCAGACTGGAAGGCGCCGGTGCCGTATGCACAGGTCGAGACCAACGACTACGGGCACACGCTGGGAGGCTGGAACGGTTTCAGTTCTCCGGACGTCCGGCCGGTGGAGGTGAACTTCGCCGACGTGGAGGGGGGGATTGACGACAGCGGGCCGTTGCAGCGGGCGTTTCCGACGACGGGGTCGTTGCTGCTGCTGATGCGGCACGCGAACCGGTCGCTGGATGACTACGACTCCGCCAACAACCGGACGGAACTGGCGTTCACCGCGAACCTGGTCGGCTCCAGGGACTATCAGATTCAGACCGGGGTGGATGCCGCCGGCAATCCGGTGTGGGAGGCCGCGCCGACCGCCCAGTTCCACGAGCAGATCGACAACGGGCGGCTGCCGGTGTTTGATCCCGGCGGGCTGCATCATCATTCACCGCGGGACTGGCGTTACACCAAGCCGGACACGCCGGGCGACGTGGACACGTTGCCGTGGGGTCAGCTGGTGTTCGACTACTTCACGGCTCTGCCGCTGGCGAGCGCGGGACCGTATCCGAACGACCCGGACGGCCATGGCGACGTCAAGGCTCCGCCGCGGGTGGACCTGGACGGGCTGCGCGTGCACGGGCGGATCAACCTGAACGCGGCCCCGTGGCGGGTACTGGCGGGTCTGCCGCTGCTGCCGACGGAGATGTTCCCGTGGACGTTCGCCAGCAAGTTGAAATCATACGCGGTGGCCAACGCGAACGTGGATGACAGCGCGGCGGTTTCCATCGGCGAGCCCCTGGCGACGGCGATCGTCGCGTACCGCGAGGCGCGCCAGATGTTGTACGACTCGGCGGGGACTGCCGTGCCCGCGGGCGATTTCGGGGCGGACGCCACGGGTCGCGGTTGGGACGTGGCGAACCCGCAGTTCCGCCGGGGGACGGGGTTCCTGTCTGTTGGTGAAATAGCCAACGTGCGGCACGTTGCCGCCGACGTCGCATCGAACCCGCTGGTCCCGGACTACACGGACTTCTCGTTCTACCGCGCGGATGTAGGCATGGTGGACGCGGACGCGGGCCGCCAGGATTTCGTCGCCGCGGTGGCCGTGCTGGTGATGATGGGTGACTGGGCGACGGTGCGGTCCGACGTCTACACGGTGTATGGGACATTGCGCGGGCATGTTCGGGAGGACGCCACCGAAGGGGAGAAGACCGACATCAACCGTCGCGCGGTGCGGTTCCAGGAGACGCTGGACCGACTGCCGACGCTACTGGGTCAGCCGACGCCCATGCGCATCGGAACCCGGACGGTGTGCCGAACCATCGACACGCGCGATGATTGACGCACCGTCCGCGCCCGAGCGGAAGCGAGCGGGCAGGGAATAGCGAAGTGCGAATAGCGAATGAAGCAGGGCCCCGTCCGAGCCCGAGTGGAAACGGGGGGGCCACATCCGCGCCCGAGTGGAAGCGAGGGGCGGGACGCGCGGGCAGCGTGATAATGCCCCGTCGCACCGACCGACGGTGCTCGGATTCACGTGGAAGAGGGTGGCATGCCCAAGCCCGCCGGTGGCGGGCGCCGGCATGCGGCGACGCTGACACCCGGGCGCACGACGAGAGGCATGGCGGCGCTGCGCTTGGCCATGCCACCCGAAGCCGGCAGGGCGGCGCTGCGCATGGCCATGCCACCCACGGTCGAGGGCTGTTTCTTTGCTTTTCTGGACCTGCGAGGCAGCCCCTCGCTACCGCTTGGGCTAGGAAGGATGTCCTGGCGCAGGCGCGCGGGTCCGAGTAAACAGAGGATTATGGGTCGGCGCCCGGTGGAATAAGCGGCCGCGGCGTTGGTCGGGAGCGTTCCGCAGGCTATAATGGGCGTCACCGTCCCAGGTGATGAGGGCAGCGGCAGGGGATTGCCCTCGCAGGCGGGTGCCCACCAGCCATGGGGATGGAGGGAAGAAGCACACCGGCCGGCTACTGCACGCCGACCGGTCACAGGGGGGCGGCTTTGGAGCGGATACAAGCAATGCACGCAAGCAGATTCTGGCGGGGACTGTGCGTGGCGGCGGTAGTGGCGGCCTGGCCGTGCCTGGTTTGGGCACAAGCGCCGGCGGACACGCCGGCAGCGATGCCCGATCCGGACGCGGACGCGGTCCCGGCGGTGGCCGGGCCGTTCGTGGACCCGATCGGGCCGCGGGAGTCGCGGTACGTCTCGGAATGCGAGCAGGTTGGCGGATTCACGTCGACTTTCCAGACCAACGACCGCTACCGCGGCGACAGCTTCCAGATGACCGAGACGCGGGAGCTGACGGAGTTCAAGATCCAACTGCAATTCACTGACCGGCGGAACCTGTACTTCTCGATCCACCGCGCCTCGGCCCCCAACGGGCCGTACGAACGGCTGTTGCCGGACCGGGTGGTGGACACGCAGGGGATCGGGCGGACGTTCTACAGCTCGGGCGAGTACGACACGCCGGTGACGCTGGAGGACGGATACTATTACGCCCTGGGGGTCACGTGGGACGGCGGCACGCCACAGATGATCTACGGACGGAACTCGCTGTCGTATCCACGGGCGTTCGACGGCGGGTTGGTGCGGGGCGGCGTGTCGCTGAGCACGGCCCCGCCCGCGCCGGATACGATCACCTACATGGCACCCTACAGCGGCGGGGCATATTCGCTGGAGGTGTGCTTCCTGCCGAGGCCGGGGGCCTGCTGCATCAATGACCACGGCATCTACCGCTGCGAGATGAAGATCGAAGGCGAGTGCCTGGCGCTGAGCAATCCGCCCGCGGTGCGGGTGGAGTTCACGGCCAGCGGCATCGACTGCACGGAAGTGACGTGCCCGCTGACCCAGGGGGCATGCTGCATCGGGACGTACCCGGACGTGCAGTGCGTGGGCAACCGGAACGAATACTGGTGCGCGGTGCAGGGAGGCGTCTGGCACGCGGCCGAGAGCTGTCCGCGGGCGTGCATCCCCAAGGGCGCCTGCTGCGTGGGAGAGATGTGCCTCGACGAGGTGACGCAGGCGGAATGCACGAACACGTACTCCGGCGTGTACCAGGGCGACGACTCGAACTGCGTGGGTCTGGCGCTGCCGTGCAGCGCTGGGGCCTGCTGCCTCGGTACCTACTGCGCCTTCGAGGACACCGAGGAGGAGTGCGAGCAGTCCGAAGGAAGCTTCGCAGGTCCGGGCACCCGCTGCAACCAGAGCCCGTGCACGGCGCGCGGGGCCTGCTGCTTGAGCGCCAGTTCGTGCGCAGACGGCTACACGGCCGCCCAGTGCAGCGCCGCGGGTGGGCAGTATCGCGGCAACGACACAGCCTGTGCCCTGCTGGAGGTGCCGTGCTACCTTGGTGCGTGCTGCACGCCGACCGTGGGCTGTGTGTCGGACATGAGCCAATCGCTGTGTCAGACCGTCCTGGGCACCTGGCAGGGCGAGGGCACGGAGTGTGACACGAGTTCGTCACAGTGTCCGGGCGTCTGCTGCTGGGGGGGCACCTGCAACGCGGGGGTGAAGCCGGGCGACTGCGAGGTGCTTCCTAACGGGCAGTTCATCGGGTACGGCACCTGCGCCGGTGATCCGTGCAGCAGCTACGTCCTCGGGGCGTGCTGTTTGCCGAACGGAGACTGCGAGTTGCTGACCGACGAGGTGTGCGTCTCGTACGGCGGCAGTTACCGGGGTGACCCGACGTGCCAGGGTGTCGACTGCACTCAGCCGCCGCCGCTGGGGGCGTGCTGCCTGACCAACGGTTCCTGCGCGATAACCAGCTCCGATTCGTGCGACGGCCAGGGAGGCGTGTTCGCAGGAGTGGGAGAAACCTGCGAGGTGGGGCTGTGCGTGCGGGGCGCCTGCTGCTCCGGCAGCGGAAGTTGCCAGCAGACGGTGGAGTTCGAGTGCGCAACCCCGAGCGTGTTCCTGGCGGGTACGCCGTGCACGCCCAACCCGTGCGATGAATTCGCCTGCTGCCTGAACGACGAGTCGTGCGTCGAGGTCTCGACGCTGTCGTGCCTGGCACAGCAGGGCACGCAGCTTCCGATTACCAATTGCGAGCCGTTCACCTGCGTCGCCGGCGCGTGCTGCGAGGGCGGCGAGTGCGCCGAGGAGACCGGCTACGAATGCGACGTGGCGGGCGGGTCGTTCGTGCCGGAGGCGACCTGCACGCCCGATCCGTGCAACGTCTTCGCGTGCTGCCTGCCGGGCGGGGCACCGTGCGTCGAGCTGACGCCCTGGACCTGCTTCATGCAGGAGGGCGTACCGCTGGACGGGTATCAGTGCGACTCGTTCCCCTATGACCCGTGCCTGGGGCCCTGCACGACCGGTGACGGCGATAACGACGGTGACGTGGACTTGCAGGATTTCGCGTACTTCCAGAACTGCTTCGGCCTGGCGCCGTACGGCGGGGCTTCGACCTGCGAATGCCTGGACATGAACGCCAGCGGGCTGATCAACGTGGACGACGTGGCGCTGTTCGAGGCGGCCCTCGTCGGGCCGTGACGAGAGACGTTGCCTGGTGGCCGGGCCGGGCCGCGCCGCGGGTGGACCACCCGTGGAGACGTCCGGATACCTGGCGGGATGAACTTACCCACGGGGCTGCGAGGTTACCGATCTCGGAGCCCCGTGTTGCTGCGCGGGCCGGCCGGCTGGGCACGGGGCATCCGCGCAGAAACGGACCAGCCGGCTGAGCCGCTGACGGGTGCCGTCGCGCGCTCAGCAGGCTGGTCGCAAGTCCGGCCCTCGGCGTGCGGGCCGGGATATGTCGTCGCCGGTTAGCGGGCCCGTCGGCGCGGCACGGTCCCCCCGTTTGACCGCCAACCGCTCGGAGCGTGGCCGTGAACCGGCTGCGTTAGGAGTCTAAGATACGCTGGGGCGCCGGGCCACGCGCAAAAAGAAGGACGGGCCGGGTTGGTTCTTCTCCGAAGAAGTACGGGTTCAGCGGGGGCTGCAATCGGTGTCGCGGTTCCGACGGCGCGTGCGCCCTCCGGGCGAGAGGGGAGAAGAGGCGAGTAGCCCGCGTCCAGGGCCTGCAAGGCCCTGGCAACGTTCGTGCGCCCTCCGGGCGAAGACGCGAGTGCCCCCACGGCCACCAGGCGAAGACGCGATCGCCCCAGCCGCCTGGAACCAACGCGCTGCGGGCGAAGAACCAAGGCCTCCCGGGTGAGCAACCGACGTCCTCCTCCGCCCGGAGGGCGGACGATGGTTGCCGGGGACTTCGAGTCCCTGGGAGGTCCCACGCTACCTTCTTGCTTTTCCTATCCTCTTGAGTCCGCCCGGAGGGCGGACGAGCCCGCCGGGACCGTCCGCACTTCCTCAGCGGAAGCAACACACGCCTGCCTGGCGCAGGGAACTACGGACCCTCCGCCGCGCGCGGGGACGCTAAACACATACCCGAAAAACGACCCCGTCCCGCTTCTTGCAGCGATCGTCCCGCGTTACTTTGGGTTGTGCTCGGCCATCACCTGCAAGGCGGCCGTCACTGCGCTGCCGAGGGTCACCTTGTGGCCCATGGCGGCCAGCGTCATCTCCAGGGCCGCGATGCAGCCGAGGGTGTCATACTGGTCCACGTAGCCCATGTGGGTGATGCGGCAGACCTTGCCCTTGATCTGGTCCTGGGCCCCGGCGATCTGCATGCCGTGTTTCTCACGGAGGGTCTTGCGCAGGGCGCCCTCGTCCATCCCCTGGGGCAGCCAGAAGCCGGTGACCGAGTCGACAGGGTCGGCCGCGAAGAGCTTGAGGCCCAGCGCCTTTACCGCGGCCCGCGTGGCCGTGCCGAGCAGCTTCGTCTCCGCCCAGACGTTCTCGAGGCCGCGCGTCTTGATCTTGCGCAGGCTGACCAGGGCGCCGCGGATGAGCGTGACGGCCGGAGTGTACGGCGTCTCGTTGTTGTCGGCCGACTTGCGATACGCCTTCACGTCGTTGTAGAAGCAGTGGGTCTTGCCCGAGTCGATGCGCTGCCAGGCGCGGTCGTTGATGGCCGCAAAGCCCAGCCCCGGCGGCAGCATCAGCGCTTTCTGCGAGCCGGTGACGCACACGTCCACGCCCCAGTCGTCCATCTTGAAGGGGATGGCGCCGACGGCCGTAATCCCGTCCACCAGCAGCAGCGCATTGCGCTCGCGGGTGACCTTGGCGATGCCTTCGACGTCGCTGACGGCACTGGCCGAGGTCTCGCTGTGGACCATGATGACGGTGTCGATCTTGGGATCGGCGTCCATGGCTTTCTTAACGGTGTCCGGCTTGGCGCCCTGGCCCCATTCGAGCTTGACGGGCGTGTGGTCGATGCCGAAGGCCGCACAGACCTTCACCCACCGCTCGCCAAACTTGCCGTTGTTGATGACGAGCGCCTTGTGGCCTGCGGGCAGGCAACCGACGATCGCCCCCTCCATGGCGCTGGTGCCGCTGCCCGTGAAGATCAGGACGAGCGACTTGGTCTGGAATACGTAGCGGAGCAGTTCGGTGACTTCCTTCTGCACGCCGCGGTACCACTCGGTGCGGTGGTGCAGCATGGGCTGGGCCATTTCGAGCATGACGTCTTCCGGTACCATGACCGGCCCGGGCGTAAACAGGCGGAGCTTCTTCATGTTCGTTTACCTCGCAAAACGGATTCGCGTGCCGGCGACCCGACCGCCGTCCTCGTTACCTCTGCGAAAAGGGGGATTCTAGCCGCCCCCCCGCCGACAGGCCAGCAAGCCCCGTGCCGGGTGGGCCCCCGCCGGTACCAGCCCTGCGGCGGGGCCGTGGGCGCTGCCTTGACAGGCCCGCCCCCCCCACTACACTCGTACAGGCGAGTACACGGGTCCCCGTGGCACAATTGGACAGCGCGTCGGCCTCCGGAGCCGAAGGTTGCAGGTTCGAACCCTGCCGGGGACGATTCAGGAGGATGCTGGGCGAACTCGTACGCTTCACTTCGCCTCGTGGCTACTCCCCGCCCCCGCCGGTACGTGGACCCCCCACCTTTCGCCGCCGCTGCCGTGACACTGACAAGCCTCAAGCCGGCATGGTTGACCCGACCTTTGCGTGGTGCGGGCCCGCACCCAACGTCCTATCAGAACGCCCGTTTGCACCGGCTCTCGGACCTGCCGCCCGGCTTGCAGCGTTGTGGCATGCAGCCGCACGGATGCCTGCCCGATGAACTAGATGAGGGCGAACGGAGACGTGCCATGAGTGCAGTCCGCGTCCGTTCGCCCAGCGCGAGCGGTGCCGGGGGGTTGGGAGCGCGGGTCCCGATTCGCGCACGGGGAGTAAGCCCCCGCGCCCACCGGGGCGGGCGCCGTGCCGATGCGGGTTCAACGTCGGGCGGATGCGGAGCCGCGATGTTCCGCCACGAGGCTGGCAAGGCCGTCCGGATGCCACCACCGGAACCAACCACCCAACCGACCGCCACCGTGCTCACCACGCGTCCTCGCCCGCTGCGCGAGGCGTTCGCGACCGCCACCATGATCCTGCTGACCGCCTCGCTCTGCCTCCACGCTATCTACCACCACACCCGCGACGCCTTCGTCGCCCAGGTGCGGGAGGCGATGACGCAGCAGGCACAGAGCGTGGCCGCCTTGGTCAACGGCGACCTGCATCGGACGTTCACCCGCCCCGAGCAGGAGTGGACCGCTGAGTACGAGCAGGCGGTTGATCCGCTACGCCGCATTCTGGATCGCGTGCCGGAGTTGCGCTTCATATACACCTGCGTCCTGAAGGACGGGCAGGTCCACTTCGTGCTTGACGCCACGCCGTGGGGGGACGCGGACGACGACGGCGTGGAAGACCACTCGCAGATCATGGACGCCTACGAGGACGCCGACCCCGCCATGCTGGTCGCCCTGCGGGAAGGTCGCCCGGTGGCCACGGCCGAGCCTTACACCGACGCCTGGGGCACGCTGATGAGTGCCTATGCCCCGTTCTTCGACTCGGCGGGGCGGCAGGTGGGCGTGGCCGCCGTGGACATCACGGCCACCGAGTACGAGAGTCGCTTGGCGTCCATGCGGCGCGCGGCTTGGTGGGGGGCAACGCCGGGCTTGCTGATGAGCGTGCTGGCGGCGTGCGGGGTGTTCCGCGTCCGCCGCAGTGCCCTGCGCCGAGCGCTCGATGAGCGCAAGTGGACGAAGGCGGTACAGGAGAGTGAGGAGAAGTTCCGCATCGCGGCGGAATGCGCGACCGACCTGATCTGGATGTGGGGTTTCGAGGACAGCTCGCTCGAATGGAACGGACGGATCGACGAAATGCTGGGCTACGCGGCGGGCGAGTTCCCGCGGACCCTGGCGGCTTGGGAAGCCATCATTCACCCCGAGGATCATGATCGGGTGATGGCCAGCCTGGACCGCCACCTCAAGGAGCACACGCCCTACGATGAGCAGTACCGGGTGCGGCACCGGGACAACACGTGGCGAGTCTGGACCGACCGCGGCATAGCCCAATTCGACTCTCAGGGTCGTCCGCTCCGCATGGTGGGTGTTTGCACCGATGTCACTGACCGCAAGCAGGCAGAGGAGAGGCTGCGCGCGCAGGCCAAGGCGCTCAAGGCAGCCAACATCGAGCTGGAGGCCCAGTGGGGTCAGCTTCAGTCCCAGCAGGAGGAACTTGTCCGCACCAACCGGGAGCTGGAGCTAGCGCGGGCCTCCGCCGAGGCGGCCAACCATACCAAGAGCGAGTTCCTCGCCAACATGAGCCACGAAATCCGCACACCGATCACAGCCATCCTCGGCTTCGCCGACCTGCTCGAGGAGGATTTCACCTGGTGCCCCACTTGCCCCCACGGCGAGCGGCGAGCCGAGCGCACCGGGCTGAAGGGACACGTGGAGACCATCCGCCGCAACGGCCAGCACCTGCTCACCGTCATCAACGACATCCTCGACTTGTCGAAGATCGAGGCCGGTCGGCTGACCGTGGAATGCGTCCCCGTCCCGATCCTGAGCCTGGTCGAGGACCTCATCTCCCTGCTACGGGTGCGCGCGGTGCACAAGGGACTCACCCTCGATGCCCACTACGAGTATCCGTTGCCCGCCGCCATCCAGTCCGACCCCGTTCGCCTGCGCCAGGTGCTGCTCAACCTGATCGGCAACGCCATCAAGTTCACGGAGCGCGGCCGCGTCGACATAGCGGTCTGCTTCATCCCGCGGGCCACCGCCGGTCCCCTGATGCAGTTCGACGTCACCGACACGGGCATCGGTCTGAGCGAGGAACAGATCGGCAGGCTGTTCCGGCCGTTCACCCAGGCCGACACCTCCACCACCCGTCAGTTCGGCGGCACCGGACTGGGCCTGACCATCAGCAAGCGCCTGGCAGGGATGCTCGGTGGCGACATTGAAGTCGTGCGGACTACTCCCGGGGAGGGCAGTTGCTTCCGCGTCACCGTCGCGGCCGGGTCGTTGCAGGACGTACCGATGATCGAGCAGCCCCAGGACGCTTCGTCGGCGTCGGCCACCTCACCGGGCGCCGCGCGCGCCGAGTCTCGGGCTCCCACCGACGGTACGCGTTTGACCGGCCGCGTACTCGTCGCCGAGGATGGGGAAGACAACCGCCGGCTGCTCTCGTTCGTGCTGGGCAAGGCGGGGTTGGAAGTGACCCTTGCCGTCAACGGGCGTTTCGCGTGCGAGGAGGCGTTGGCGGCCGTGGCCGCCGGTCGCCCATTCGACGTCATTCTGATGGACATGCAGATGCCGGAGGTGGACGGCTACCAGGCCACCGCCCGCCTGCGGGCCGAGGGCTACCGCCATCCCATCATTGCCTTGACGGCCCACGCCATGTCCGCGGACCGCGACCGCTGCCTTTCCGCCGGTTGCGACGACTACGCCACCAAGCCGATCGACCGCGCGGACCTGCTCGCCCTCCTGCGCCGGCACATCCAGTCCGCTCCGGCCACGGCCGGCGTGGCACAACCCGCGTCCTGACGGATGCCCCGCCTTCCCACTGCGCTGTGCGACTCCGGGACCCGCGCGACCCAGCGCTCACTCCGCGTGCACGTAGCGCTCGTCGGCGGGGTTGTAGATGCGATTGCGGAAGTGGTGCGGCTGACCCTGTCGGCTGTTCTCGAAGTACCGACCCTCACTGCGGGCACAGCCCGAGGACAGCGGCATCATCAGCGCAGCCAGCGCCAGCAGCGCCGGCACCAGGAACGCACTGACTTTCTTCAACATGACTTCCTCCCCCCTTCGCTTCCCGACGGCTGCCCTGCTGAACCGCGGCACGGGTGTGGTCGCGGCGCGCCGATCACCGCCGGCGGCTCCAACCGCTCGCCGGCAATCCGCTGCGTTCGTTCAGTAAATCATAGGCAAGGTCTTCCCGGAACTTCCACGACCGACGCACGCCGCACGCCCTCGAGTGCATGTCCGATAGTGTCGTTCGTGCTTACTCTGTCGCCGGGTGTGGTCGTCGAAGACGGATGGGGTACGGGGCATGTTACGTCCGCGTTGCGCGGCGTAACGTGTTCGGCGTTGCCGACGTTCCGCACTACGTCACGGGGGGGAAGCGGGCTCATCCCCAACGCCCGTGGCATTCCGGACGTCAAGCAGATCGCTCCGCGCCGCCTTGACGGCCTGCACGTCGCCGCGGCGGGCGGCCTCCGCGAGCCGGTCCAATGCCCCCGATAACCGTAGCGTGCACGGGCGAGCGGCGGCGTTCGGCGCGCCGTCCGTGCCGGTGAGCGCCGGCGCGCCCGGGTTTCCCGAGCCCAGCTCGGCACTGTACTGCTCGCACTCGTCCGCCAATTCCCGCAGCAGCCGCGCGCGCTCGTCGCGGATCGGCTTGCGGGACCAGTGCACCGGCGGAGGCGTGCTGACCTGCGCGGCCAGACGTTCAATGCGAACCAGCCGGTCCGCGTCCGTCCGCGCCCCCGGGGTTCGGCACGCCGTCAGCACCGCCGCCCCCACCAGCACCACGCCGAGCACCGCAACTGCCCTGCCCACACTCAAACTCCGCCGACCCGCTCTCACCACTTGCATGCTGGGTACTCCCGCTACGTCACCCTGCGCCCCTCTGCGCTGCCGCTCCGGGGTCGCATGGCCAAGCGTAGCGCCGCCATGCTCTCACCTGGGCGAGGGGCTGGTTATCGCCACAGCATGCCGGCGCCTTCGGCTTGGGCATGCCACCCTCCCGGTCTCCCAATTGCATGGCCCCGTCTAAGCAGGCGTGCGCGAACACGCGCCAGCGGCGGTAGGATTCGGCCGTTACCCAGCGGTCGCGACGCAGATCATTGGCGCCCAATCGCACACAGTCGTTCAGAACGATATCTGCACGCGCAGACCCGCAACGAACGCATCCCGGCCGGCATCGTCCGCACCGGGATTCACGATGTACTGAAAGTCCGGCGTGAGATTCACCGCCGGCAGCAGCTTGATGTTATAGTAGCATTCGTAGACGTACTCGCGGTCCAGCCGCTCCAACCAGCGCAACCGGTCGCTGACGATCCCCTGGGCAAACCCGAAGCCCAACACATCCTCGTCGCGCGTCGGCAACAGCCCCTCGTACTGCGCCCCAAAGCTGAGGAAGTGCTCCATTTCGTTGACGCGCTCGGCGGCGTGCCCGTAGCGGCAGAACACCCCCAGCCCTTGCGTGTCACCGTCGTCGGTCGCGTGCTCCCGCCACAACACCTGGTCAACGCTCACGTAGAAGCCCAGGTCGTCACGCTCGTAAGGGAACGAGCGCCGCTGCCCGCCCCAGTCGCTGACGAACTTCCACTTCGGCTGTGGATCATACCACAGGCCAAGCCGGTAGCCGCCCGGCAGTTTACCCCACGGGGCGTCGAAGACCGGCATGAACCCCTGTTCCAGGACGAAGAAGAAGTAGTCATTGCCGTGCAGGGCCGTGCGCAGCCCGGTTTCCCGCACGTCCGCCTCCGCGTCGCCGGCCCCGGCACCGAGGTACCACCAGTCCACCGGCTGCACGACGAACTGGACACCCAGCCCGGGATCCGGCACGGGCAGATTGCCGGTGTTGATGAGCGCAGGGTTGAGGAACTGCGCGGTTTCGTCGTTGGCGTACGCATTGGTGTCGAAGTCGACGGTCAGGTCGATCTTGCCGACCCGGCCGCGGGCCTTGCCGTCCCAGAAGGTCTGTTCGAGCCACAACTCGCGGACGAGTATCGCCTCATCGCCACCGGCGTCGCCGTTCACGCCGAACCAGTTGCCCACCAGGTCCCCGCCGATGTCATCGCCCCAGGTGCTCTCCGCGTCGAGGTACACGACCGCGCCGCTCCAGCCGAGTAACTGTTCGAGATTGAACGTCAACTCGAGGTCCGCGCTGCCGGTGATGCGATGCCCGTGATGGGTCTCCAAACCGCCGCGGGCGTTATGAAGGTAGACGGCCGTCAGCGACAGCGCGATCTCGACCCCCTGCTCTTCGAGCCAGGGACGCACCCCCCGCCATTCTCCCGTCACCCGCTCATGGTGCCTCAGATCGAAGAACCGCTCGTTGGTCTTCTCGGGCGGGGCTGAACCGGGCCCCTCGGTATCCGCGCCCGGCCCGGCCCTTTCCGCGGAGACCTCCGGCTGGACTGCGGTCGCGGCGGGTCCGCTCGCGGCCACGCCCGGGGTGTCCTGCCCCTGCACCGACTCCACCGCAGTCAACAGCGCCACCAGCAGCAAGATCGTCGGCATAGGCCCTCACCGCGCCGCGTGGACGCGCCCCGTGATTTCACGTTCCCCGGTTCGGAACCACCGGCCCCGTTCGTTTCGTCCACCGTGGGGGCCACATCACCCGCCGCCCACGGCCGGCCTGGGTTGTCGGGTCGGCCGGACACCACGCCCTGCCGGGGCCTGCCGCCCCGCCCACCACTGCGGCTGTCGGTCTTTATCGGAAGGCGCTTCCAGTGCTTTTCACGGTTTCTCCGAGCACCGTGGCAGCGGCGTCCCGCCGATGGGGGCCACGGGCGAGACGCCCGTGCCACGACCCCGGCCACGACCCGCATCTCGCCCTGGGCAGCCCGCGCCTTCCCCAGGACTGCGTGGAGCGATGCTCCCCCCAGATTCCAGCTCGCATCGGGTCCCGAGGCCTCCGACTGGGTGCCCCCCTCGACGCCCGAGCCGTTCCACCGTAACTTGGGGACATCGGGACGCCCGACCTGCGGGTCAGTGGCGGCCCGCGCTTCGGACTGGCCAGGGCAGGCGTGCCAACGCTGCCGGTTGCGGTCCGTCCGACACTCGACCCGTGCGCTGAGGCCAGCCTATGTCCGTCACCGGCGAGTGGATTCAAACGTACACCGGGCGCCGGGTGGACCCGTTCAACCTGCAACCGCAGGACGTGGTCATCGAGGACATTGCCCATGCCCTGTCGCTCATTGCCCGGTTTGGCGGTCACTGCGCCCGGTTCTACAGCGTGGCCCAACACAGTCTGATCGTTTCCGTTTGCGCCCCGAACGAGTATCAGCTCTGGGGGTTGCTGCATGACGCCGCGGAGGCGTACCTCGGCGACATCCCCCGTCCCATCAAGCGTCGCCTGCCCGGCTTCCTGGACGTGGAGGACAAGGTCCTGCGGGCAATTGCGACGCGTTTCGGTCTCTACTGGCCGATGCCGGACATCATCAAGCAGCTCGATACCAGCGCCCTGCGCTTTGAGGCCGGTGCGCTGATGGGCAACACCCGTGGCTGGAAGGACCTCGCCGAGGAAACCCCCACCATCGACGCCAAGACCGCCCGCCCCTTGCTCTACCTCCGGTCGCCGGAGGCGGAACAGCGCGTCCTCGATCGCTTCCTATTGCTGACCACCCAGACACCGACCTGACTATCGCCTTCCCCACCGGGTGGACTCCGCGCCGAAGAACCACGGAACCGCAGGAGATGTCCTGAAGCCCGATCCACCTGACGCCGCCCGCGTCGGTCACGAGGGGCGGCGCTGGTGCACCTGCCGGGGTACTCGACTCCGGCAAGGGAAGCCCTGCCTGGGCGAGTGCGCACCGGCCGGTAACCGAAACTCAAGGCGTCGCGGCGAGGCAGGTGCCGAAGTCACAAAACGTGGACCGTCGATCCGCAGGATAACGAGCGCAACTCGGCCGGCCGACAGCGTCTGCGGTTGCGGGGCGCGCGGGGGACCACTACCATCCATGCTTTCGCCGGCTGCATCAGGTGCACAGGGCCGAGAGAGGCAGAACGCCAGCAGGTAACCACAGCCTTGCTCCACCGATTCTCCATTCGCCATCCGTGGCCGGTCCTGCTGCTGGCGAGCGTGATCGTTCTGGCGGCCGGGCCGGGGATTGTGCGTCTCAGGTTGCGCACCGATGGCCACGCCCTGGTGCCGGAGGACTCGCCCGCCATCATCGCGGACGCGGCCATCCGCGCCCGCTTCGATGCTCAGGACCTGCTCGTCGTCCTGATTCGTTCCCCCCATCCCGACGGCGTGTTCAACGCCGACGCTCTGCGGCTCATCCAGGGACTTACGGAGGCGCTGCAGCAGCTCGAAGGCATCGACCGGCAGCAGGTAACCAGCCTGCAAACGGAGCATAGCCACCGCGTCCGGGAGGGAACGCTCGACTTCCGGCGCTTCCTGGAACCGGTGCCGCGGACGCCGGAGGAACTCGCCCGGCTGCGCGATGACTTGCAGCGCATTGCTCTGCCGGTCGGCACAGTCGTGTCCGACGACGGCCGGTCGGCTGCGATCCTGGTCGGCGTACCGCCGGGTCGGGACCGCACCGCCCTGTACGGGCGGGTCCGGGAGTTGATCGCGGCGCACGGACCGCGGTCGGAAACCGTGCACGTCATCGGTGCCCCCGTCGCGGAGTCCCTGCTGGGCATCCACATCCTTGAGGACCTCGGCCTCCCCGCGTGGGTCATGGGAACGCTGCCCACCCATGCGCCGGCTGACTTGCGTGCCGGGCAGGGGCGTTGGCCGCGTTCACTCGACGAGCTGCGCGTGCTGATCGCGCGGAGGATCGGGCTGGTGCCGGTGGCGCTGGCGGTAATGGCCCTCGTCTTCGCGGTGAGCTTCCGCAGTCTGCTGGCGGCCGGGCTGCCCCTGCTGGAGGTCGGTGCCTGTCTGGTGTTCGTGTTCGGCCTGATGGGCTGGATGCAGGTGCCGGTCTACCTGACCATCGCGGTCCTGCCGGTGATTCTGACGGTCGTCGGCGTGACGGATGAGATCCACATCTTCATGCGCTACCAGCAACTCCTGCGCGAACAGGAGGGTGCGTCCGCACGCGAGGTCCTGCTGCGGACGATGCAGGAGATGCAGGCGCCGGTGGTGAAGACGTCGGTGACCACGGCCGTAGGGTTCCTGTCCTTCGCGCTGTCACCGCTGAACCCGGTACGGGCGTTTGGCATGTTCACGGCCGTCGGGGTGATCTTCTGCATGTTCTGGTCGCTGAGTGTGATTCCGGCTTCGCTGGCGCTGCTGGGTGGGCGGTGGGCGGGCAGGGCCAGGGGGCAAGTCTCACCCCACGTGGGGTCGGTGGCACCGGCAGCCACGTTGGCGGGGCGCTGGTTCACGCGCGTGGGCGCGGGGCTGGCCGGTCGCGGGCGCTACGCGGTCTGGGTAGGAGTGCTCGCGGTGCTGGCCGGCGCCCCGTTCGGCGTGCGTAGACTGACGGTGCAGGATAGCTGGATCGACGGCTTCGCGCCGAGCAGCGACTTCTACGAGGCCACCCGGTACTTCAACGAGCATTTTCTGGGTACACACATGTTGCTGGTACACGTGCAGGCACCGGCCTGGACCTGCCGCGTTGGGGTACCGGCAGCCGGGCTGGAGCCCAACCGCATCGTACTTCCGACCGAGGGGTTGACGTTGCCGGCGCCGCTGGACGGCGACCCGCGGAAGCTGGCCGGAAAGCGCGTAACCGTAACCCGTGCGACTCCCGGCGCGGCCGCGGACAGCCGCTCCGAGCGTCCCGGCGCGCGCCGCCGGGACACGTGGTCGGCCTGGATCGAGGAAGTCGCCGTGGACGGCTATCGTCTGCTGCTGACGCCCCAGCGGCGCGGCGGATCGCCACTGGCCACCTTGCGCCCGGCGCCGGACGAGACGCTGGTCTGCGAGTTGAGTTCGCAACCCCTGCGGGAACCTCAGGTGCTGCGCACCATCGAGGCCCTGGAGGCGTTCATCCGGGACCAACGGCAGTGCACCGTCGGCGGCGTCATCGGTCCGGCGTCCTACCTCGCTACCGCGAACCACATGGTCATGGGCCTGCGCGAGGGGACGCGCGTGATCCCCGACGATCCCGACCGCGTCGAGTGGGTGTGGAGGCAGTACGAGCGCATCCGCGGCCCGCAGCGCCTGCGGCAATTGGTCACCGCCGACTACGGCGAGGCGCTGGTCATGGTGTTTCTGAAGAACGCCAACTACGTGGCCGTCGGGGAGTTGCTGAGGTCCCTCCAGGCATACGAGGAGCAGCATCTGCGCCCGGAGCGCATCGCCCTGGGTTATGCGGGCGACGTGGCCGTCAGCCAGACGGTGATCGACGCCATTGTGACCACGCAGGTGCGGTCGTTGCTCGGCTCGCTATTGGGCATTACCCTGGTGACGACCTGCCTGGGACACTCGCTGCGCTGGGGGTTGCTCAGCGTGCTGCCCTCGGCACTGGCGGTGCTCATCAACTTCGCGGTGATGGGTCTGGCGCAAATCCCGCTGGGGGTGGCCACGTCCATGTTCGCGGGCATGACGCTGGGGATCAGCGTGGACTTCGCCATCCACCTGCTCGAACGGTACCGGCTGGTGCGTGACCGGGGGATGGCCGTCGCTCCCGCCGTGCTGGAGGCGTTGGCGGTCATGGGCCCGGCCATCGTGATCGATGCGCTGGGCGTGGTGGCCGGGTTTGCCGTGCTGGTGCTTTCGCAGGTGCCGGTGAACGCCCGACTGGGCATGCTGCTGGCGCTCAGCGTGGGCGTGTCGCTGCTGGCGACGCTGTTGCTGCTGCCGGTGTTGTTGCGTCTGGGTCGTAGGGCGGCCCACGATGCGGCGGCACGGTAGAGGAGGTTTCCGTGCTCGAGGGGATTCGCGTGGTGATGTTCGACTGGGGCGGGACGCTGGTCCGCGTCGCGCGCCAGGATGCCGTCTGGGAGGCATGTGCGGCCGCGGGGTTCGACTTCCTGCGTGCCCACGGCCTGCAACCGCCCCCGGACGCGGCGGCGGACCTCAGGGGTCAGTTCGTGGACGCCCTCCACCGGCTGGAGGCCGACACCGAGCTGCGCGAACTGGAGACTACGGAGTTCCTGCGCGTCTGGTGTGGGGAGAATGGCGTTCGCGTGCCCGGTGACTCTTCTCTCGTCGAGTTGGCGGGAGCCTTGTGGCGTCCGTGGATCGGCTGCCTGGACGCACTGGAGGGTGTGCCTGAGATGCTGGCCGAGCTGGCCGACCGCGGCTACGTGTTGGGCCTCGTAAGCAATTGCGCTGCCCCACCCGCGGTTGCCCGGATGGAACTGCAACGTCAGGGTCTTGCCGGGATGTTTGCCTTTGCCGTGTTCTCGAGCGCCGTCGGCCACCGCAAGCCGCACGAGCGCATCTATGCTGATGCGCTCACACAGGCGCGGGCTCTTGCCGCCAGGCTCCAACCCGGCCAGGTTCTCTTTGTAGGGGATACACCCCTCGCGGACGTGGTTGGGCCGCAACGGCACGGATTCCAAACCGTGCTCTTGCGCACCGGTCGCCCGGATAACTCGATTGCCGGGTCGACCTGTACGCCTGATTTGTTTCTGGACTCTGTAGATGAGTTGCCGGCCATGCTGCCATAGGAGGAGCCGGCCGGGTTTGCTCAGCTTCGGAAAGGAGACTGGCCGTGCTTGAACCGTTGCACAAGCGTGCTGCTGCACGAAGGATCGCCTCGGTAGTGACACCCAGCGGCGTCCTGCTGGCGCTGATCGCTGCTTATGCAGTTGTCCCTCTCGCGGTCGGGCAGAGTGTCAATCCGCAGGACTACCCGGCCGCCAAGCGCGTCGAGACCACCGAGGAGTGGCACGGTCAGCAGGTCGCGGACTGCTACCGCTGGCTCGAGGACGAGCAGAGCCCCCAGACGCAGGCGTGGGTGACGGCGCAGAATGAACTGCTTGACCGCACGCTGGCGCCGCTGGCGCCGCTGCGCGCGCAGGTCGCCCGGGAGCTGGAGGCCGTGTATGCCGTGGACTACGTGTCCAACGTCATACCCCGCAAGACTCGTTACTTCTCCACCCAGCGCGGCGGCCTCGAGAACCACGCCAAGGTGCTTGTCCGCGAGGGCGACTACCGCGCCGAGCCGCGGGTCGTCATCGACCCCAACACGTTCAGTGCCGACGGCACCGTGGCGCTGGACTGGTGGTACCCTTCGCCGGACGGGGCGCTGATCGCGTACGGCAAGTCGGCCAGCGGATCGGAGAAGAGCACTCTGTACATCCGCGACGTGGCTACCGGTAAGGACCTGGCCGATACGATCCCGTTTACACAATACTGTACGATTGCCTGGGACACCCCCGGCAAGGGTTTCTATTACAACCGCTGCCCCGACCCCGCCACCGTGCCCGCCGGCGAAGAGAACTTCCACATGCGCGTGTACTATCACCGCGTCGGGACGCCGTACCAGGAAGACCGCTACGTCTGGGGCGAGGGCCGCCCGAAGGACGAGGAGCCCAACCCCTACGCGTCCAGCGACCAGCAGTACGTGCTGCTTAATTTTTACCGTGATCCGTCGACCACCGACCTGTACTTCGGCCGGCTCGACGGCACGGACCCGCTGCAACCCGTGGCCGCCGGGATCGGGGCCATCACCACCGGCGACGTGGTGGACGGGCGGCTGTACTTGCGCACCAATCACCAGGCGCCGCGCTACCGGATCTGCACGACCACCGTGGACAAGCCCGGGCCCACGTACTGGCAGGAACTGGTGCCGCAGGGCAAGGGTGTGATCGAGGGCTTCGCCATCGTCGACCGCAAGCTCGTCGTACACGTCAGCGAGGACGTGCACTCACGCCTGTTTGTTTACAGTTTGGACGGCAAGCTCCTGGAAGAGGTGGCGCTGCCCGGCATAGGGAGCGTGACGAACTACATGTCCGGCGTCGGCACGGTGACGGCGTTCGGCGGCGCCCTCGACGACCCGGGCTTGTTCTTTACATTCTCCTCCTGGGTGGTCCCCACCGCATCGTATCACTACGACCTGCGCGCACAGCAAACTGAGAAGCTGCACCAGACCCAGTGCCCCGTGGACTTAAGTAAGTACGAGACGAAACAACTGTGGTGCACGTCGAAGGACGGCACGCGCGTGCCGATGTTCGTGGTGGCCCGGCGCGACGTCACGCTGGACGGCAACAACCCTACCCTGTTGTACGGGTACGGTGGTTTCAACAGCAGTTTCTTCCCGTATTATCGTCCGCGTATCATCCCGTTTCTCGAGCGCGGGGGCGTGTGGGTGCTGGCTAACATTCGCGGCGGGGGCGAGTTCGGCCAGCCGTGGCACGACGGTGGGCGCCGCGAGCACAAACAGAACTGTTTTGACGACTTCTACGCCGCGGCGGAGGAACTGATCCGGCTGAGGTACACGAATCCGAAGCGGCTGGCGTGCAAAGGCGGCAGCAACGGCGGGCTCACGATCGGGGCGGCCGTCGTGCAGCGGCCGGACCTTTTCCAGGCGGCCCTCGCCCAGGTGCCGCTGATGGACATGCTGCACTTCAACCAGTGGGGAATGGGGGCCCAGTGGGTACACGAGTACGGCGACCCGGGCAACCCGACCGAGTTCCAGTGGTTGCGCGCCTACTCGCCCTATCACAACATCAAGGACGGGACGGACTATCCGGCCACGCTGCTGGTCACTGCCGAGTCCGACAATCGCGTCGATACCGCGCATGCCTTCAAGATGACCGCGCGCCTCCAGGCGGCTACCTCGGGCACCCGGCCGATCCTGCTGCGCGTCGAGCGCAAGGCCGGGCACGGGGCCGGCAAGCCGCTCCGCATGCGGATCGACAACGAGGCCGAGGAGTGGGTATTCCTCATGGGGCAATTGGGAATGGCGAAGGTCGAATAGGGAAGGAAGAGGAAGGCAAGAGGCAAGAGGGAGGAGGTGGGAGGCAGGACGGGAGTCAGCGCGGCCCACGAGCTTACGGAAATGCCGCTTCGTAGAGGGTCGCGAAGTCGCCGCGCACCGGCGCCAGCGCCTCGAAGAAACTCGTGTCATAGAGATAGGAAAGGTCTTCCCCGGCGTACGACGCCAGACGTAGGTCGCAGTGCTGGTCAAGCTCGAGCGGACCGATGAGCTGGTGGCTGGGCAACCGCTCGCCATCCGCGCCGAAGGCCACCACCACCGTGGGTAGGAACGGGTTGCGGCGGTTGTATTTCACGACGATGACGTAGCGCCCGTCCTGCAAGCGCAGCCGGGCGCCAATGGGGAACGGCTGGATCAACCGGGCGAACACCTTCATCAGCACGGGGTCATAGTGCCGGCGGTAGATGCCCTTAGTCATCTGCCACAGGGCTCGGACGGGGGAGACGGCCTCCCGGTACACGCGCTGCGCGGTGGCGGCGTCGAAGGCGTCCGCGATCCGCACGATGCGGGCAAACAGGTGCACCGCCTCTCCTGAGAGCTTCTCGGGGTAGCCGCTGCCGTCCAGGTTCTCGTGGTGCGTCTGTACCACCATGCGCACCAGCGGGGGCAGGTCATCGGGGAGCATCTTGGCCCCCGTCCGTGGGTGTTCCCGCAACGTCTGGCGCTCGGGGCGGGAGAGCGGCCGGTCGCCGCGGAACAGCTCCTGCAACGCATACATCCCCACGTCGATGAACATCGCCCCCAGCCCCAACGGCAACAGATTGATGTCCGTCGCCGGGGTGCTTGCGCACGGTTGGCGCATGCGCTCGCGCTCGGCCCTCACGCGGTCGCGGATGGCCGACCCCAACAACATGCTCAGGTAGAAGAGATTGCCCGCCCGGTCGGTCAGGTAGGTCTTGCTGCTGAAGCCGCGGGCCAGTAGGGCCGTGGAGACGGGGTTCGCGCGCAGGTAGTCAATCACTTCGCTCAGCGACGCCTGCATCGCGGCGAAATTGACTTCCGCCAGGGAGGACCGCGAGAGAAAGCGTTCACTCACGTTCGTCATCACCTGCACGACCCGCTGCTGCGCGTGTTGGGCCACGGTGCGGTCGTGGGTGTCGTCCTCAAACTCGAAGGCGTCGTCCAGCACCGGGTCGTGGACGCGCACCACCAGGCCCGCGAACCGCTGCCGCAGGGCGTCCACGTCCGCCTGCGTCAGCTCCTTGCCCGCCGGCAGGATCGTGTGCCCCTGGGCCACGATGGCGTCCCGCAGACGCATGCGTGGCTGCAGCTCGTCACAGCGCAGGAGAAGAGGCATGACCACGACCCCACCGGAAGCAGCCGTCGGTTCCGATAACCCGCACGCGCAGAGCGGAACGCCCGCGGCGGCATCCGCCGGCCCCCGCCGGGCTTATCGACCATCATCGCCCCGCGCTTTCCGTGGGGCATCCCGGCGCCGGCCGCCTCCGGGCGGTGGCAACCCCCCGCGCCCTCGGCGCTCCATCCTCCCCTCCGTACCCCACCCCAGGGATGGTTCACAGCCGCGGCGGCGGAGGGTACCCTTACCGCAGCCGATAACCTGCACCACCCGCTTATGGTCACGGGCAGCGCCCGGGAGTTGAGACGATGAGCCGCAACGAGAACCCACAGCCGCCTTCGCCGCGCGGCCGGACGGTCCTGTACGTCGTATTGGGAGTCGTCTTCCTCGTCGTGGTGGTCGGCCTGCTGGCGGCGCTGGCCGGCGCCTTCCACCGCAAGATCGCCGCCCGCGGTCCGACACAGCCGGCGGTTCGGCCCGCGGCGGAGCTGACGTGGCAGGCGGCACGGAGCGTACCGCTGCCGGCTACCGAGTCCGCCGTGGGGACGATTCGGGCGGTGCACGAGACTTCCGTCGCTTCGAAGCTGCTGGCGAAAGTGCGCACCGTGCGCGTAACCGCCGGGCGGGAAGTGCAGGAAGGCGAGACGCTGGTCGAGCTGGACGATGCCGATCTGCGTGCCCGGGCACAACAGGCGGAAGCGGCCGTGTCGGCGGCCACGGCCATCCGCGATCAGGCCCGCATCGAACTGGAGCGCGTCGAACGGCTGCGGCAGCAGAACGCCGCCAGTCCGATCGAGTTCGACCGCGCGGCCAGCACGCTCAAAACCGCCGACGCCGAGGTGCAACGCGCCGAGGAGATGCGTAACGAAGCCGCCACCATCCTCGATTACGCCACCATCCGCGCGCCACTCACCGGGATCGTCGTGGACAAGCGCGTGGACGTCGGTGACACCGTCACGCCGGGGCAGGTGGTGGCCACCCTGTACAACCCGCAGCGAATGCAGCTCGTGGCGAGCGTCCGCGAGTCGCTGGCCCGCCAGCTTGCCGCGGGTCAGGACATCGGCGTGCACGTGGACGCACTCAACAAGACCTGCATGGGCCGCATCAGCGAGATCGTCCCCGAAGCACAGACCGCCAGTCGCTCGTTTGAAGTGAAGGTCACCGGCCCCTGCCCGCCGGGAATCTACTCGGGCATGTTTGGTCGGCTGCTCATCCCGCTGGGCACGGAGGAGGTGCTGGTGGTACCGCGGCAGGCGGTCCGCCAGGTCGGCCAGCTCAGCGTGGTGGAGGTGCGCGACGGCCAGGCCGCCCGCCGGCGCGCCGTGCAACTTGGTCGCAGTTTCGGCGACGACGTGGAAATCCTCTCCGGTCTCCGGCCCGGAGAGGAAGTCGCCGTCCATCCGCAGGGGGGATAGGCTCCGCAGCGTCGAGGGCGCCTCAGGGTGCAACCGTACCTGAATCTGCGCCGCAACCTCGAATGGCTACTCCGAAGGACCGTCGGTCGTTCCCCTGCCCACGCGCGTGGTTCTGCGGTAAGCTTCTCGACCATGGAGCACCAGGAGCCCACTCGGACCGCCGCCCGGCCGAATGGCGGGTCTGATCCAAAGGATGGGCTCCGCGCGCGACGGCGCTATCTGCTGCTGGCTGGCGGCCTCATCGCCGTCGCTCTGGGAGCACGCATACTGCTGCTGGTTGACTACCTGCACCGTCATCCGATCGCGCTCGCCCCGCAGAACGATGCCCGCGTCTACTGGGAACAGGCCGAGCGGATCGCCGACGGCCGGTGGGTGGGCGACGAGCCGTTTCTGTCCGTGCCGCTCTACCCGTACCTGTTGGGAGTAATCCGGCTCTGGGGAGGCGGGTTGCGGGCGGTGTACGGGGTGCAGATCGCGCTGCACTTGTTGACGGCCGCGTTGCTGGCGTATCTGGCGGCACGCAAGCTCGGACGAAGTGCCGGGATAGTGGCACTGATCGTCTTCCTGTTGCTGGAGGAGCCGGCCTTCTTCACCCTGCGCGTGATGCCCAGCACCGTGCAACTGCTGCTGGTCGCGCTGCTGCTGCTGGCGGCGGACCACGTTGCCCAGGAGGCCCGCCGCGGACGGGCGGCGCTGCTGGGGTTGCTCGCCGGACTGCTGACGCTGGTCTACCCGCCGGCGCTGCTGCTGGTGCTGCTGCTGCCGCTGTGGTGCCGGCGGCAGGCGTTGCGGCAGGAGAGAAGCCGTGCCCGCGCTGCCGCACCGCCAACCGCAGCGGCGTTGCCCCACGGCTCTGCACTGCCGATCGGCTCCGCGCCACCCGCCGCATCTGCGCCGCCCACGGGCACAGCGTCGCCCGCCGCATCAGCGCTTCCCGCCGGCTCGGCCGGACAGAATCCCTCTCCCCCTTGGGGGAGAGGGCAGGGTGAGGGGGTGGCCGGCGATGACTCGACTCTCCCCCGCCCCCTCCCTGGAAGGGAGGGGGGTCACGGGAGCAGCTCGAAGGGGCTGCTGTACGGACTGATCACACTGGGGGCCGGCTTGGCGCCGGTCCTGCTCGCCACGCTGCACAACTACCTCGCCTGCGGTGAACTCATCCCCATCACGGCCCACGCCGGCATTACTTTCAATCAGGGCAACGCGCCCGGAGCGGACGGCGGCTACACGCCGATCGAGGGCGTCAGCAACCTGCGCGGTCGCATGCACGCCGACGCCGCCCGCGTGTACGCCCAGGCCACCGGCCACGCGGGCTCGTACCGCCGGATCGATCGCTTCTTCTTCGACCGCGGGGTTGACTACCTGGCTTCGGACTGGCGCCGCGCCGCCTGGCTCACCTGCCGCAAGGCGTACTGGTGCCTCACCGGACGCAACTACTACGACTACGATCATCTGACCTGGGAGCGCCGCGACGGCCTGCTGCCGTGGCTGGGACTGACGCCGATACCCACGGCCTGGTTGTTCGGCCCGGCCGTCGCGGGATTGCTGCTCACCTGTCGGCGGCGGGTGTTCAACCTGATGGACGTGGCATCGCTGGTGCTGCCGCTGGTGATCGTCGCCGCGTTCTGGTATTCGCCGCGGTATCGCCTGCCGGTCATCCCGCTGCTGACCGTGGCGGTCGCCGCGGCCGCGATCCGCGCGGCGCAGGCCTGCGCTTCCTACCAGGCCACACCGGAAAGCGGAGCATCGCATGCAGGCGCCGGCCGCCAGGCGTGGGCCGTGGGTCTCGTGCTGGCCCTGACTGTCGCCGGGCCGGCGGGCGGTCCGGTTAACAGGGCCCTGGGCTTCGACCTGCTGGAGGACTACCGCGTCTGGCACGAGCAGAACATAGGAAAGGTCTATCAGCAAGTCGGACAGTACGAGGAAGCCCTGGCGCGCTTCACGCAGGCGAGCATGCTGGCGCCTCAGCGAGCGGACGTGCGGGCCGCGGTGGTCGAGACCCTCGTACAACTGCGACGGTTCGACGAGGCCGACGTTGTCTGCGCCCAGTTCGTGGAGCTCTTCCCCGAGGCACCGGAGGCATGGCGGAGCCTCGGCAAGCTGGAGGTCGCCCGCCGCAACTGGGCGTCGGCGGAGACGGCCTTTCGGCAAGCGGTCACCCTCGACCCGACGAGCGCCCCCGCCCACCTGGGCCTGTGGCTGGCCTTGTCGAACCAAGGCAGGGCCAACGAGGGAGAGCCGCATCTTACGCAGGCCGTCACCCTCGACCCCGACAACCCGATCGCCAGCGGTGATTACGCCATCCGCCAGGCGGAGCAAGGCCGGCTCGATGCCGCCCTCGATTGGCTCACGCGTACCGTCCGCAATGCCCCCGGTCTTCCCCAGGCTCACTACAACCTGGGCCTCATCCTGCGGCGTCTGGGACGCGGAGACGACGCGGCTGCCTGCTTTGAGCAGGCGCTGTATCTCGATCCCAACTACACAAAGGCCCAACAGGAGCTGAACCGGCTTCAGGAGCTACTGCGCGGCCCTTATCGTCGGGCCGTCGCTCTGAACCACCTCATTGCTCAAGATCCGCGTCCGGCCGACCGGTACAGCGAGCTGGCGGGCATCCTCTACGCGCTGGGCGACGTCCCGGCCGCCGTGGCCGTGTTGCGTCAGGCGGTACAGAACGCGAACAATGACGGCACGGCCAGGCTGGAACTCGCGTGGCTGCTGGCGACCACTGCGGACGATACGGTGCGCGACGGTGCCGCCGCTTGGCGCCTGGTGGACGTTCTGGCGAACCAACCGAGTCCGAGTCCCCAGACGCTCGATGTGCAGGCGGCCGCCCTGGCCGCCACCGGGGAGTGGGAGCAGGCCGCCGCGGTAGCCCGGCAGGCCGCGACGCGTGCCGAGCAGGACGGATTACAGGACCTGGCGCTCCTCATCCGCGAGCGCGCAGAACATTACCGGACCCGGCAGCCGTACCGCGAGCCCGTACCCCAGGCACCCCCGCATCCCTGAGCAGCGGCCCAGGCGTTACCAGCCGTGCCGCTAGCGCAAGTGCGTCCCCCTTTCCCGATCCGCCCCCGCTGGGACCACAAAAAGGGAACGTCCGAAGATTCAGCCTCTCCAATACCCATCCGATATTGCATCCGGACATGTTCGGACGTGGGTTGTCCGCGGCTCAGGCTCCCTTTTCTCGGGCCGGGAGGGCCGCGGTCCACAGCGACGACCCGGGCCGGTGCTTGCCCGCCGGGCAGTAACCGTTCCGGAGCGGCGTGAGAATGCCGTCCGCGTCACCACCGTTCCCGTGGGACCGGCGGCCTGACATGTAGGCGACGCAAATCCGTTGAGGCACCGGTCGGTTTGCCAGGTTGCGCTCGCTTTGTCTGGGACTTGCTACCCGGCGTCGCGCGCACGCGCGCTGCCGGATTGAACTGATGTTGATGACCCAGGAGTCTACAGGAGATACGACGATGAGGTCGCACCCGATGCCGTCTCGCCTGCTTTGCGGGCGTAGTTTCCGGATCCCGAACCGTGGGGATACTGTGCAGTTGCTGCCGCTGCTTCTGGCGGGGCTGGTCCTGGTGCTGGGGGCACCGACGGCCTGGGCAGCCGACCCGAACCCAGCCTCCAGCGGCACCTACTCGATGCAGAACTGGGTGGACGGCGGCTTCACCGACAGTGATGACCTGACCGTCGACCCCAGCATCAGCATCACCATTCAGATGGACGCCAACTCGCCCAAGATCGCCAACTTCACCATCGGGGCGGGCTCGACCGTCACCATTGACTTCCTTGCCTTTGGCAACAAGTTCAAGATCGGTGACGGCGCCACGGCCGGCACCATCACCTACGGCTCGGCCACGTCGGTGCTGCGTGTGGCAGGCACCAACGCCTCGGCCGGCTTCCAGGCGACCGCCAACACCAACACGGCCATCACCATCACCGCCACCGCCGGTAGCACTCCGGTCAACGTGGCCGACTATGGCGCCGGCGTGCTGGCCAACAACTGGTTCCTCGCCGACCACGGGCTGACCGTGTCCAGCGCCAACATCACCTCCTGCACGCTGGACACCATTTACATCGGTGGCAATAGCGCCAACACCAAGCTGACCTTCGGCATGACGACGGCACTGACGCAGATCGTCCCCCAGGGTGACTTCGGCGTCACGATCGGACAGGATGTCACCGTCACCGTCGACAACAACAACGCCATCACGATGAGCACCGGCGACGTGCTCACCGTAACGGGCAACGCGGGCGGCGGCACGGAGACCTTCGACGCGGAGATCGTGCTCAGCGGCGGGGAGATCAACTTCGTCACGGCGGCCGTGCAGGGCACCGGCATCGAGGTGGACAGCAACGGCGGCATCATTGACGCCGACGCAAGCTGCACGGTAACCATGGGCACCATCGCCGGCAACCTGACCCTGGAGCCGGCCGTCGGTACGACGATTACCGGGACCTTCGACATCGACGCCAACATGCTCACGCTCAACGACGTGGGGACGGTCAGCGCCGTCACCATGGACACCGCCGGCGGCACGCTCGACGTGAACGCCAGTGGCACGATCACGACGCTGACCTTCACGTCCAACAGCACGATCGACCTCGACGTTGACACCAAGGCCCTCACCGTGACCAACCCGATCACGCTGGGCGCGTACACGATGTCGATCGTCGGTTCCGGTGCCGGCGGAGCGGAGACTCTCACCGCCACCGTGAACATGACGAGCGGCTCGTCGAGCATCGCGGTCACCGGCGCGGACGCCGACAACATCGGCGGCCTGACCGTCAACGTCAGCGCGGACAACGCCACCATCGACACGGACATCAACACCAACTTCACGGCCGTGGCCATGACCGCCGACACCGGCGACCTGACCCTGCAAGTCGGCGCCAAGACCTTTGCGGGCCCCATTACCGTCAACAACAACACGTTGTTGATCGCCGAGGCGGGGGCCGGCACTCTGTCGTCGGTCACGCTGAACTCGGCCAGCGGCGTGGTCGACCTCAACACCGCAAAAACGATCACTGCCCTGAACGCGACGCTGACCACCGGCTCGGCCACCCTGCACAACGGGGCCACCCTGGGCGGCACCATCACCCTCAGTGGGGCGGGCGGCACGCTGCTGGTCGATGAAACCGGCCAGCTCACCAATGTGGTCATCTCGGGCGCCGGCGCCACGCTCGACGTGAATGCGACGTGCACGGTCAGCGGCACGTTTGATCTGACCGCCAGCGCCATCGTGGACGTGGCGCCCACCAAGACGCTCACCGCGAGCGACGGCATCGATACGCAGACCAACACCCTGACCCTACCCGGCACCGGCACGGTGAGCGCGGTGGACCTCGACGGCGCGGCCGGCAGCGTGGCCTTCAGCGCGGCCGGTACGGTGACGACCCTGACCACCACGGCCCTCGGCACCATCACCGCCAATGCCAACGCCACGATCACCACGCTGAGCCTCGGCGGCAACCTGGGCATCACGTTCGGCAACGGCGTCAACCTGACGGTGACCAACAACTTCAACGTCGGCGCCAACACCCTGACGCTGACCGGCTCGGGTGGGGGTGCCCAGGAGACCTTCACCACCAGTGGCGCCAACGGCATCGTGCTGAACAACAACGGCTCGAATCTCACCGTCGCCGAGACGGCGGCCGCCGACGACCTGACCGGTTTCAAGGTCACCGTCAGCGGCGCGGTGTCGCCCAACATCGACATCAACGAGACGTGCAGCCCGGCCTCGATCACCCAGACGGCCACCGCCGCCTCCACGCTGACCATGACGGTCGCCGGCGTCAAGACGTGCACCACGACCGTCAACATTCACGACAATACCCTCACCCTCGACGGCACCGGGACCGTCTCGACGGTGACCACCGGCACCACCGGCGGCACGCTCGACGTGAACGAGAGTTGCACGGTCGGCACGCTCACGCTGAGCAGTCTGGCCGCGACCGAAGGCTTCACGCTCGACGTGGCCGGCACCAAGAACCTGACCATCACCAACGCCGTCTCCGTGCCCGCGGGGGTAATCCTCACCTACAAGGGTGAGAACGCCGCCAACACCAAGACCCTGACGCTGACCGGAGGCTTGAGCCTCGCCGGCAATGCCTCCGAGCTGGCGCTGACCACCGACGTGAGCGGGACGATGGCCATCGCCGGCACGATCACTTCCGCATCGAACACGTCAGCGACCATCATCGACCTCAACACCAAGACCAACACCCTCACCGACCTGGAACTTGACGACAGTTGCACGATCGAGTGCGACTCCAGCGCCGACACCTGTACGCTGACGATCGCCAGCGCCGTGAACGTCGACGCCGGCGCCGTGCTCAAGTTCACCGGCACCGACGACGCCAACGCCGACACCCTGACCTTCACCGGCGGCCTGAGCCTCAACGGGGCGGCCGCGGAGCTCGAGGTCAGCGGCGACGCCACGACCGCCATGGTGGTCGGTGGCGCCGTCACCGGCGATACCGCCGGCGGCATCATCGACATCGACAACACGACGACCTTCAGCGGCACGGTGGACGCCAACGCCGCCCTCACGGTCGACGTCGCCAACGGCGAAACGATGACCATAGCCAACGGTGTCGACACAAACACCAGCACCCTGACCCTCAGCGGCACGGGTACGGTGAGCAAGGTGGACATCGACGGCGCGGGTGGCGCGGTGAACACCACCGCCAACGGCGTCATCACCACGCTGACGCAGACTGCCAGCGGCAGCCTCAATATCGACGACGATTTCACGATCACGAATGACATGACGGTCGGAGCCACCCTGGCGGTGGACGTGGCCGCCACCAAGACCCTCAGCTTCACCAACAACAACGGCACCGATGACGGGTTCGACGTGGGCGCCAACACGCTCACCGTCTCCGGCGACGGCACCATCGACGAGGTGACACTCGACACGGCCGCCTTCACGCTCGACGTGGACGACGGTGACATTACCGTCTCGTCGCTCAACGTCAGCGCGGCCGGGACCCTGGACATCGCCACCGGGCAGACCTGGAGCCATACCTTTGCCGCCGACACCAACAACCTGACCCTGAGTGGCGGGGGGACGCTCGACACGCTCACCATCACCGTCCCCGACAGCGCCACGCGGACAATCACCGTGTCCACGGGGGTCACTCCTACCATCACCACCTTCACGCCCACCTGGGCGGGGTCCGGCACCCTGCTCTTCACCACCACCGGCAACCTGGCCGTCACGAGTAAGCTGACGCCGGACGCCGGTAACACGGTGCAGAAGACCGGCGCGGGTACCCTGACGCTCACGGGCGGCTTCGGGCTGGACAACGCCAACGTGGACCTGGACATCGACACCGGCACGGTGGTCGTCGGCGTGGCCGGCGGTGGCGACGCCGCCGTGAACCTGACCTTCGGGGATGACGCCAACTCCGTCGACGTCGCCAACGGCGCCACCCTGACCACCTTCGGCGCGATCACCGGCGTCGCCGGCGGCAACACCAACTTCAGCGTGGGCGCCACCGGTACGCTCAATCTCAATGCCAGCGCCGGCAAGACTCTGACCATCGCGCAGAACAACGACTTTGAGTGGGACGGGACCATCAACATCGCCGGCACGAACAGCGACTACACGCTGGCCGGCGCGTTCATCTATCAGATGGGCAGCGTCAACATCAACACCACCGGCTCGCTGATCTATACGGTGACCGAAGGCAAGATCGACTTCCAACCCGGCTCGACGGTGACCCTGACGGGCAACGCCACGCTGACGCTGGGCAGCAACACCGACGGGCAGGAGGTCATCCTCGACACCGTCGGCGACACCGGCACCTTCACCATCAACCGGGGTGCCTCGGACAACCTCACCTTCGATCACACCAGCGTCTCCCGCTGCACCTACGCCAGCAACAGCGGTTGCGGTGCCACGGGCGACAGCATCACGCTGACGAACGTGGACCTCGGCACCGGCACCAACAACTGGATGAACGGGTGCCCAGGCCCTGCCGGTGGCGGCGGCTACACTCCGCCCGCCAACGACAATGCCAATGAGAACGACAACGAGCCGGAACAGGACGACCAGTTCGCCACCGACGCTGCGAACGCCGTCGCCAGCAGCAGCGGCACCGCGACCGTCTCGATGGAGACGCCCTCCGGCACCTCGGCCCGGGTCTCCGTCAGCGGATTGACCGCCGGCGCCGAAGTCTCGGCGACGCTCGAGGACGGCAACTCCGTCGGCACCACCGCAGGCATGGTCGGCGGCAACGGCGCAGGCAACGCCGTCCCGCGCACGCTCACCCTCACCAGTTCGGCTGAGGACGGGACGTTCGAGGCCGTGGTACGGCTCATCCTCACCGCCTCCGACCTCGCCACCGCGGACGTGTCGGGTGAGCAAGTCGGCCTGTACGTCTACGACCAGCCCACCCAAACCTGGACCCTGGCGGGCTGGAACAACCGCGGGCAGAGCACGCCCACCGGTACCGTCGGTGACTACGGCGTTTACACTGATTCCGCCGGCCGGACCGTCGTCTGGGCGACCGTGGACCACTTCTCCATCTTCGCCGCCGGAGAGGTGAACGCCTACACCTTGGACACCTCCGCATCCCCGGAGGCGGGCGGCTCGGTCACGACGGCACCGTCCCTCAGTGTTTACTCAGAGGGAATGACGGTTAGCCTGACCGCAACGCCGGCCAGTGGCTATGAGTTCCTCGGTTGGTCGGGAGATGTGGCGCAGGCCGACGCCGGCGACCCGCAACTGACCGTCACCATGGACGCTGCCCGCAGCCTCGTCGCCGAGTTCGGCGAAGTGCAATACTACTACTCGCTCGCGCTGACCATCGACGGCGAGAACGGTGGCACCGTGACCGTCTCTCCTGACCAGGACGAGTACCTGGAGGGAACGGTCGTGACCCTGACGGCCGTGCCGGCCAACGGTTATGAGTTCGCCGGCTGGTCCGGCGACGTCACCGCCACCACGACCCGCATCACCGTGACCATGGACGAGTCCAAGTCCCTCGCGGCCCGGTTCGTGCAGACGGTCAATCAGTACCGGCTCGTCGTGGCCGTCGACCCGATCGGTGCGGCGGATGTCGTGATGTCGCCGAACCGCGACTACTACGACGCGGGCACGCGGGTGACCCTCACCGTCGTGCCGAAGACGGGCTACAGCTTCGAGCGCTGGGTCGGCAGTGCTTCCAGCACCCGCTCGACCCTGACGGTGACTGTCAACAGTGACATGCAGATCACCGCGATGATGGCACCCGCCCAGACGCTGCTGTACCAACTCTCGATCGTCGTCGAGCCGGTACGCGGCGGGCGCGTCGTCATGCCGGCCGAACTTACCAATGAGTTCGAGCCGGGCGGGACCACCACCCTGACCGCCGTGCCCGAGGACGGCTACGAGTTCGTCGGCTGGGACGGCGACGTCGACGGTACCGACAACCCCATTACCGTGACCGTCTACGATGACACGACCGTCATCGCCCGGTTCCAGCGGATCGCCGGTACGCCGAACACCAGGTTCTGCGGCGCTACCGGGATGATCATCTGGCCGCTGACGTTCCTGATGCTGGTCGGGACGCGCTGCCGGAAGTGGCGGCGGTAATCCACCTGGCGGCGGAGCCCCTACCCGGGGTCGCCGCCTGACCATGAGGTACTGACCCATACCGGTGCTGGGACGGGTTGCTCCAACCCGTTCCAGCACCGGTCTTCTGCGCACTTCCCTCCCCCCGTGTCGTGCCCGCCTGACCCTATGACAGGTCGTCGCGCCCACCTATAATACGCCCGGCAACGGGAGCGACGCTGATGAAGCTGTACACGCGCAGCGGCGATGGGGGCGAAACCGGCCTCTACGGCGGGGCCCGGGTCCTTAAGTGCCACCTCCGCATCGCCGCTTGTGGCGACGTGGACGAAACCAACGCCGCGCTCGGCCTGGTGCTGGCGGCCGGATGTGATGCTGAGACCGGCGAGACCATCCGGCTCATCCAACGGGACTTGTTCTCGGCCGGCGCGGAACTGGCCGACATCCCGGCGGGCGGAGCCCGCCCGACCCGGCCGCAGGCGCGGGGTTCAGTCCCCGTGCGGCTCGAGGATCAGGTGGCCCGGCTGGAACAGTGGATCGACGCCGCCTGCGCTGAAGCCGGTCCCTTGCGGCACTTCGTGTTGCCGGGCGGGACAGCCGCCGCCGCCGCCCTGCACGCCGCACGCACCGTCTGCCGGCGGGCTGAACGTAGCGTCGTCGCGCTCGCCCAGCAGGAACCCGTCGCCCGGGGTATACTCGCCTACCTGAACCGTTTGAGTGACCTGCTGTTCGCCCTCGCTCGGCGGGCAAACCATCGGGCAGGCACCCCGGATATCCTGTGGAGCGGACCCGCTGGGTCCCAGGACAATCAGACGCGCTGACCGATGCGGCGCTGCCACGCTTTCCCGCGGTCGTCTGCTATGCCCGGTGTCGTACGCATCCGTGAGTCGGAGGGCTTGCAGCCCTATCAGGTCGTGCTCCTGGCCATCGTCGCCCTCACGCTGGCCGGCTGTTGCCTGTTGCTCAGCGCGCCCCGCTCCGAGCAACTCGTCGACGGAGCTCGGGAGTGGTCGCCCGGCTCCACCCTGGAGGCCGTCGTCGCCGTGCTCTGCCTCAACTACCGGGCGCCGACCCTGTACGCGGGCGAAGTCAAGGTGCTCGTCCTCAACCTCGGAACCGCCCTGGCTCTGGCGGTGCTGGCCATCGCGCTGGCCACCGGCAAACCGGTCGGCGAGACCGCCGTGGAAGCCGGCGACGGCGAACCAACCGACCCCCTTACCCTCGACCGAAAACGGCACATCGCCCCGCTGTACGCCGCGCAGGTACTGGTGGTCCTCTACCTGCTGTGGTCGCTGGCCAGCAGCCGCTGGTCTGCGGCCCCCGAGCTTGCCCGCGGCGGAACCATCCTGCTCGCCCTGCAATACGCTTGGGCGCTGGCACTGGGGCTGGGTCTCAACCCCCGCGGTGCACGCGTGGCCGCCCGCGCCGTCGTCATCATCACGGCCGTCACGTCGGCGGTCGCGCTCTGGTACTACTATGAACGCAACCCAGTGCTGCGGGCGAAGTTCCCGTTCGGGAACCCTCTGTTCCTGGCGGCCGCCCTGCTTCCGGGCCTCCTGGTGGCCGGGGCATGGTTCGTGGAGACGGTCCGCGGACGCGTCGAGGGAAACGAAACCGTCCTGCTCATCGGGGACGGTCACACCTGGTGGGTAAGGTTCCGCACGGCCCTGCGGCTGCACCCCGCGCGCGAGGGGACGGCACTGGTCGTCAGCGCTGCGACACTGGTGCTGGGCATCTGGGCCTTCATCCTCGCGGACTCACGCGGGGCCCAGGCAGGACTGGTGTTCGCCTTGTTGGCGGCGGCATTCTTTGCTTTGCGGGGATGGTGGCGGGCGGTACCGGTGGGGCTGGCGGTCGTGGCGGGCGTGGCGGGAGCGGCCCTGCTCAGCGCTCAGACCGACGTGGCCTCCCCCACGGGACGAGATGCTACCGCGCGCCTCCGCCTCTATGCCTGGTCGTATGCGTGGCGGATGTTCGAGCAGGCACCGCTGAAGGGACACGGGCAGGGCGGCTTCGTACTGGCGGGCGACGGCTTCGTCATCGACGACGTGCTCGAGGACCCGCTGCCCTTCGTGGCCCGTCTGGCCCACGCCCATAACGAGTGGCTCGAAGTGCTCGCGGACTTGGGAGCGGTCGGGCTCGTGCTGGTGGCCGGCGTGATCCTGCTGACCCTTCGGGCGGGGATGGCCGCTCTGCAAGATCGACGCCCACCGCCGGGCTTGCCGGATGGCAGGGAGGGGCGCTGGCTGCTGGTGGCACTTCTGGCCGCTTTGGTCGGAATGGTCGTGGAAGAAATGTTCGACGTCGGCCTGCGCGTCTCCGACGTGCCGCCCATGTTCTACACCGTGCTGGGTCTGATCTGGGCGTTCTCCCGACCGGAGCGCGGGGGGCTGGTAGCCTGGCTGGTGAGACACCCCGGCGGGCGCGCCGGGGGCGGCGTGGTCGCCGTGACGGCCGCCCTCGCCGCGCTGTGGCTGGCGCAGCAGGACTTCGCCGCCGCTCGGGCCACCTACTCGGTCGAGGATGCCCTCCAGAACGACAAGTATGAGCAGGCGATCAAGCTGGCGGAAACCGCGCGGCACCAACTCAACCCCCAACGGGCTTTGAGCAACCTCTTCCGCTTAGGCGAGGCCCACGCCCGCAGCGCCCGGCAGCTTCAGGCACGCGCCTCCGACCGTCGACAGCGCGCGCAGCAGACCGACCCCCCCGACGAGAAGCTGCTCCTGCTCGCCGCTCAGGACTATTCCGCCAGCGAGGAACACTGCAAGGAAGGCAGCAAGGTGCTCAAGGAAGTGGTATCCCGCGCGCCCACGTACTTGAACCAGGGCTACCTCGAGTATCTCCTGCTGGTCACCCAGGCGGACAACCCCACCGCCCGCAACGCGCCGGGTGAACGTGAGCTCCTGCTCGCCGGCGCCCGGCTGGCACTCGACCGCGAGTTGCAGCGGCAGCCCTACAATCCCGAGCTGTCGCTCGCCTACGTGCAGTTGGCTTTTGCCGAAGTTGAACCGGCGCTCGTGCTGGACATCATGGCGCGCCCACTGCGCCACCACAGCATCACCTTGCCGGTCGTGCAGACCCTGCTGGCGCTGGCGAGCGAGCCCACGTTTGAGGATGAGTTTGAAGGGCTGGTGGCGCAGGCACAAGCGGCCTTGGGGAACATGTTCATCGCCGCCCCGCCCGAGGGAACGTCGGCGCCACCGGCGCCGGAGCTCGAGTCCCCGGCTGTCCCCGCTGACCGAGCCGTTTCCCCACCCCGACCGGACACCGCCGGGCCTGATCGCTGGGCGCCGGAGAAGCTCAGGCTGGCGGCCACCCTGCGCTTCTGGCAGGGCGATTACGCCGGGGCCGCGGAGGTGCTTGAACAGACCGCCCCCGTCTATGATCGTTTGGCCGCCACGGCTCCCTACGGAGCGGCCGCGGCCTGGTTCGAGTTGGCCGACTGCCGCTTCCATGCCGACCCGACGGACCCGCAGCGCGCCCTGACCGCGGCCCATCGCGCTCTGGAGTTGACACCCAGTTCGCAGGATGGACGTCGCCTGCGCCGCGCCGTGCAGCAGCGCGTGGTCACTTACGAGCTGGCCGCCGACAACGAAGCCGAAGCCCGCCGACAACTGCACGAACTGCTGGGCGCGTCCCGCCCGGCGGAGCAGGTTCAGCGTGAGCTGGGCGTCAGCTACGCGCGGATGTGCTACCAGCTCCTGCAGCGACGAAAGGAAGGGCTGCGCGTTCCACCCAGCACGCTGCCGGAACGCTTCCCGCAGTGGGTCGCGCGCGGATTGGAACTCGCCCCCCAGGATCCCCTGGGGCACTTCCTGGCCGCGGACCTGGCCGTAGGTCGCGCGGATTGCACCGCGGCCGCCGACCACCTTGAGCAGGCCCTGCGCTATGGACTGCCCCCACAGGATGCCGCCGCGTTCCTGGACGTTGCCGGTGCCAAGCTGCCCGACTGCGCGCCGTTGGCCGCCCTGGCGGAGAAGTTGACGGCAGGCGCGCCCGGCGAGGCTCCAAAGCCATCGGCAGTACCCGGTTGGGACGCTGGCGATGCGCCGACGGCACCGGACACCTCCCTTCCCGAGGGTGAGCCCGCGCCGGCGCCACCTCCGGAAGCGGATGCTGCCGCTCGACCCGGAGACAAGGGCAGCGATTCCCCGTCGGCAGGCGTTCCGTTGCCCTGACGTCCTCGCGGCGAACCGTTCGACCCAACGGGAAAACCGACCCGGCGCGCCCACCCGAAGAGGAAGCCCGCAGAGTGCCATACCCAAGCCGAAGGCGGCGGGCGGCAGGCACAGTCGCGCACCGGTGACCCCGTTGCGTCCAGTGCCGAATCCGCGTAGGCTACGCGACCCTCCGTGGGGAGCAGCTCCGGGAGGGCGGAGGCGCGGCGCGTTGAACTGAGAGAACCGGGGTGACGGACACGCTGCACACGAAGTTGAGTTGTGGTCTGGAGTGCGCGGTACAGCCGCTGCCCGACCGGCACGTGGTTGCCTTTCAAATCCGCGTGCTGGGCGGCACCTGCGGTGAGCCGGAGGCCAAGCTGGGCCTCGCCCGGATCGTCACCGAAACCCTGGACAAAGGTACCGCCCGCCACACCGGGCCCGAATTGCTCGATGCCTTCGATTCCCTCGGCGCCCACCATCGGGCGGGCACCGGGCGCGAGACGGCCACGTTCACCTGCACCGTGCTGCCCGAGCACTTCGAGCCGGCCGTCGCCCTGCACGCCGAGATGCTCCGCACCCCAACGTTCCCCGCCGACGCCTTCGAGGTCAACGTGGAGCTGGCGCGGCAGGAGTTGCTCGCCCTCCAGGACGACCCGCAGGGCCTCGTGGACAAGTATCTGAACGCCCAGGCATTCGGTCCCGTGCTCGGTCGGCACGCCCTCGGCGAGCGCGACACGCTGGATCGGCTCACGCGCGACGACGTGGTGGAGTTCTGGCAGACGCACTTCCAGGCGGGGCGCATGCTGGTGGCCGTCGCCGGCGCCATCGAGCCGCAGCATGCCCTGGCCTTGCTGGAAGAGCACTTCGCCGGCTTCGGAACGGCGCAACAGGACGCCCGCCTGCCCGTCGCCTTCGGCTTCGGCGCCGAAACGCGCCATTACCCCAAGGACCTCGAGCAGGAGCAACTCGGTCTCTGCTGGCCGGGGGTGGCCGTGACCGACCCCGATTTCCCCGTCCAGCAGGTCACGCTCGGCGTTCTGTCCGGGGGCATGAGCGCGCGGCTGTTTACGGAAGTGCGGGAGAAGCAGGGGCTGGTGTACTGGGTGGGCGCGTGGCAGGAAACACCGCGCGGTGCCGGGCTGATCTTCCTGGGTGCCTCCACGCGGCCCGAACGTTGCGACCGGACCTACGCCACGTTGCTCGCTGAGGTGGATCGGCTCGGCAAGGACCTGACCGAAGAGGAGTTGCAGCGGGCCATTACCGGGCTCGTGGCCGCCCAGGACACGCGCGGCGATACCACCCGCGCCCGTTGTGCGGAGCTGGGCAGTGACCTGTTCTACTACGGGCACCCTGTCTCCCGCGAAAAGAAGCTGGCGTGGGTCCGGGTGGTCACCCGTGCCGACGTCGAACGCTACCTGGCTGGGCACCCGCGCGACCGACTGTCCGTCGTGACGCTGGGGCCGCGGGCGCTGGGGGCGGATTGAAGAGGGGCACCGCGTGATGGCCGACAATCCCTACACGTTGCACCGGCTGGCCAACGGGCTTCAGATCGTCATCGAGTGCATGCCCGATGTCCGCAGCGTGGCCGTCGGCTTCCTGGTACGCACCGGCTCGCGCGACGAAACCCCCGAGGTCGCGGGCGTCTCGCACTTCCTCGAACACATGATGTTCAAGGGAACCGCCCGGCGCACGTGGCGACAGATCACCGTCGATTTCGACAGGCTGGGCAGCACCTACAACGCCTACACCAGCGCCGAACGCACCATCTACTACGGTTGGGTGCCCCACGACCTTCTCGAACCGCAACTCGAACTGCTGGCGGACATGATGCAGTCGCGGCTGCCGCCGGAGGAGTTCGACACCGAGAAGAACGTGGTCCTCGAGGAAATCGCCATGTCGAAGGACCAGCTCGAACACGTGGCGATGGACTTCCTCCAGGAGCAGGTCTTCGCCGGGCATCCCCTGGCCTGGCCCATCCTGGGTTACGACCACACCGTCGGGCCGCTCTCGCGCGACGGCATGGACGGCTACTTCCGGCAACGCTACGCCGCGGACAACCTGACGCTCATCGTGACGGGCAACCTCAACCCGACCGTCGTGATCGACCTGGCGGACAAGTACTGCGGCGCCTGGCAGCCCGCCGGCGCCCCGGCCGAGCGCCGGCTGCCCGCCCTGCGGCAGGGCACCAGCGTGCAGCAGGTCGAGCGGTTCAAGCAGCAGATCGTGGCCCTGGCGTGCCCCTCGGTAGGTTCCGCTGACCCCCTCGCAGAGACGGCCGGGGCCCTGGCGACCATCCTGGGCGGCGAGAACTCCCGCTTTTACTGGAACATCATCCAGACCGGCATCAGCCCCCGCGCCGGCGTCTTTCACCTGGATTACAGGGACTGTGGGCTGCTGGTGCTGTGGGGAGCCTGCCAGCCGGAAAACGCCGAACGCCTGCTGGACGCGATGCGGGCCGAGGCCGCGAAGATCTCGACGGAAAAAGTGGCAACCCACGAGGTCCAACGTGTGAAAAATATCAGGCGGACGGGGCTCGCCATCGAGGCGGAAGCCCCCTACCACCGATTCGGACAGATTGTTGAAGATATGGAATGCCGAGGCCATCCACGCACCGTGAACCAGATGCTGGCCGACGTGGACGCCGTGTCCGCCGACACCATCCAGCAATACCTCGCCCGCTGCCCGATCGACCGGGGCGGGCACCTAGTAAGCGTCGGCCCACGGGCCTGGCCGGCAGCGAGCAATTGCTGATGCACGCCCAATCGGGAGGCTTGTAGCGTCGCCCCCCCGCGGGCGACGTGGTTAGCAATGACGGTCCGAGATTCCAGCGTCGGCCACGGGGGGCCGACGCTACCTGCGTTGCCGCGTCGCACCCACCGACCATGTTGGGCACCGGTGGTGTCGATCGCGACAACGTTGGCAACGACGATACGATGAACACGACCGCTTCGACTCCGGAAATCAGGGTGATCTACTGTGCCGGGGGTGCACACCGTCGTGAGCGGCGGGCGGCACCCCGGACCATCGCGTTGATCGTCGGAGTGCTGAGCACCGTCATGGGTGCCGGCTTGTATTACGTCACGTGGTGGCCGGCCGAGCACTTCATCACTCCCACGCTGATCTGGAGAACGCCCCTCCCGTTGACTCCGGACCAGGCCCAGACCGTTGCCGGCGCCTTCGGCGTCCGCTCACCGGACCCGTCCGCGCCGCACCCCCTCCCGCGGCGACCGGAGTCCGAACTCGGTAGTCCGAGTGGCCGCCGCATCCAGGGCCTCAAGGCCGGCAACATCATGGTCGCCACCGCCTACGTGTGGCAGGGCGTGCTGAGTGCGGCCGCCGCGGTCCTCGTACTCGCCGGCGGCGCGACTCTGGCCCCGCGTCTGACCAGGCCGGCTCGCTCGGCCGCCCTGCTCGCGGTCGTGCTGGTCGGCGTGGCGATCGTCAGCGGAGTGGTCTCGGTTTGGCGTCAGTACGGCGCCGGCTGGCCGATCGGGGCTGCGCGCTTGGGTGTCGGTCTGGCCCTGCTGAGCGTCGTGCTGCTGGGGCTGGGCCTCGGGCGCGGCGGTCGCGCGCTGAGCCGCATCGCCGCCATCGTGTTGATCTGCTCGGCCGCCGGCACCGTCGTCGCGCTGTACCTCGGCGGAGCGACCGGGGCCCTGACCGATGCCCAAAGCTCACCGGCCGTGATGCTCGGAGCGTTCGTGCTCCAGTCGCTGTACGGCTGGCTGCTGCTTTGGCTGGCGTCCCGGCTGCCGCGGGCATGACCAGCGCATCCCAAACGCCTCCATCGCAGCCGCGGGCGCAAGCCCGGTACGTGTTTAGCGTGGGTGCCACGCCCTCACCCGCCGCAGGCGGGGGTGGGCATGTGCTGCGGCAGGCAGAGGCATGCTTTCCCGCGACCGCGGTCGCGGGAAAGCATGGCACCCACAACGCTAAAGACTCCAAACACATACCAAACCCGTGGGGACGGCCACCGCTGGCACGCCTGCGCAACGGTCGTCGCGTTCGGTGTCGCCGGGCTCATGCCCGACGCTCGGAAGCATGGAGCCGCTCAGCGAAACTGTTTCAGGCTGCGGATCGGACTCAGCGGCGTCTCGACCACCTTGATGCGCGTGACCTCCCACTTGTCTCCGACGCGGCGCAGCTCAAGCTGCCACCGCGATTGCACGCGGTTCGCATACGCCTCCTCCGACACGGCGTCGCAGGCGGCGCCGAAGCGCGCGATGCCGACCCCGGGTTCGGGGAAGGTAACCTCGAACTGGAACAGCCGCGGCTGGCGAACATGGTAGCGCGTCAGCGTGCGCTCCATCACGGCCAGCAGCTCGTCGCGCCCCATGCCCTCTGCATCCAGAGCGCTGCTGAGATGCGCTCCGATCGCCCGCACGTTGCCCTCCTCCACCAGACGGGCAAGCTGCCGACACAGCGACATCACCTGCTCCCTCGGGGTCACGACCACCATCTGCAGGCCGAGCAGCGCCGGCAGCACCAACAGACCCATCCACACCACCCGCGCTCGCCGGCGCGTCGCCTGGCGCGCCCAGAACAGCAACGCGCCCAACTCGAACCCCGCCCAGACCGCCACCAGCCAGCAGGGACTCTCGAACAGAACATAGGTGAACAACTGCTGTCCTCCGCCGCAGAGCGACACGCCCATCGCATGAAGCACCGGGCCACATGCACCGCCCCGGCCGCTGCTGGAAACTACGCGCACAGCCGAACGGGTGGCATGGCCAAGCGCAGCGCCGCCACGCCGTCACCCCACGCACCAGCATGCCGGCGCCTTCGGCTTGGGCATGCCACCCGGCTGGCCTGCCGTCTCCTTATTCGGCCTGCGATTCACACGATCTTATGCGCGGCATCCGGTTGCGTCATGGACATCGGGTCAAGGAGTGCTTCGAGTTCGGCATCGCCAAGGACCCGACACGCCCGGGCGACCTCCCGGATGGTCTTGCCCGTCTCATACGCCTCCTTGGCCAAGGCGTCCGCCCGATCATACCCGATCTTCGACGCCAGCCGCGTGCACATCGCCAGCGATCCTTCGATGAGGTCGGCACAGCGTTGCGCGTCAGCCTCGATACCGGCCACGCACCGATCCGCGAACACGCGGGCCGCATTGGTCAGCAGACGCACCGACTCCAGTAGATTGTAGGCAAGCAGCGGCATCATGACGTTGAGTTCCAGCAGCCCGTCTCGACATCCCAGAGCGACGGCCTGATCGTTGCCCATCACCTGGGCCGCCACCTGGATGACCGTCTCGCACATCACGGGATTGACCTTGCCCGGCATGATGCTGGAACCCGGTTGCGTGGCCGGCAGCTTGATCTCCGCGATCCCGCACCGCGGTCCGCAGGCCAGCAGACGAATGTCGCCGGCGATCTTGCTGAGGGCGACGGCCACCGCGCGTGCCAGGCCGCTCGCCTCGCAGACCGCGTCCTTCGCCCCCTGGGCCTCGAAGTGGTCCGCTGCTTCCACGAAGTCGATACCCGTCGCCCGGCTCAAGGCGGCCGCCATACGCCTTCCAAACTCCGGATGGGTGTTGATGCCCGTACCCACGGCCGTCCCGCCGATCGGCAACTCACGCAGGGCGACCACCGCCTGGGCCGCCCGCAACGCGCTCAGTTCCGCCTGGCGGGCGTAACCGGCAAACTCCTGGCCAAGGCGCACCGGCGTGGCGTCTTGCAGGTGCGTGCGACCGATCTTGACGATCGCATCAAACTCGCGGGCCTTCTTTCGCAACACCCCCGCCAGGTGCTGAAGCGCCGGGACGAGATCGGCCTTGAACCCCTCGCCGGCCGCCACGTGAATCGCGGTCGGAATCACGTCATTGGAAGACTGACCAAGGTTGACGTGGTCGTTGGGGTGAATCGGGTCGCGCGAGCCGATCATCCCCCCGGCCAACTCAATGGCGCGGTTGGCAATTACCTCGTTGGCGTTCATGTTGGTGCTGGTGCCCGAGCCGGTCTGGAAGACGTCGAGCGGGAAGTGGTCATCGAGCTTGCCGTCGATGACCTCCTGGGCCGCCTGCTCGATCAGGTCAGCCCGGCGGGCGTCCAGCCTGCCCAGGTCGCGGTTGACGGCCGCCGCCGACCGCTTGATGAGCCCCAGGGCACGGATGAACCGCCGGCCGAAGCGGTGGCCGCTGATGGGGAAGTTCTCGATGGCCCGCTGCGTTTGGGCGCCCCAATACGCACCAGCGGGGACCGCAACCTCACCCATGCTGTCCCTTTCGATACGCGTCTGGCCTGCCATGACCGTGCCTCCCTGGCGCTTGCTGATGCGAACAGGTTCCGACCTCGGCGACAGAGGATTCTAGCGAGCCGCACGCGAAGGGGGCAGATCAGCGCAGGCAGCCGGGCGGCGCGGCCCCGGAATTGCTATACCGGGCTGTCGGGTGGCGTGAGGCTGGTGCACCGAGGCGTGATGCGGTAGCCGCGGCTCGGGAGGACCGGCAGGGGAACGCAAGCGTAACCTTCGCTAGGACAGGAAGTTAGCGTATGCCAGACATCACCGAACAGTTGGTCGAACTCATCAAGGCCACGTCCACGGACTTAGCGCCGGACATCGAGCAGGCGTTGGCGGCGGCCTGCAAGCGGGAAGAGGCTGGCTCGGCCGCCCAGGGGGCGCTCGAGACCATCCTGGTGAACGTGCGCATGTCGCGAGAGACGGGCCGGCCCATCTGCCAGGATACCGGGACGCCCATCTTCCACGTGTGGTACCCGCAGGGTTTGTCGCAGCGGCAGTTGCGGGAGCAGATCATGCAGGCGGTGCGGATCGCCACGGAGCGGGCGTACCTCCGACCCAATGCTGTGGCGGCGCTCGCCGGCAAGAACTCCGGCGACAATACCGGCTTGGATTTCCCCACCATCCACTTCGAGGAGTGGGAGCACGACTACCTCAAGGTCGGGCTGCTGCTCAAGGGCGGCGGGTGCGAGAACTGCGGCTGCCAGTACAGCCTGCCCGCCCCGGAGTCCCCCTGGTCGCGCGACCTCAAGGGCGTCCGCAAGGCGGTGCTCAACGCCGCGTTCAAGGCCCAGGGCCTCGGCTGCGCACCCGGCATCCTCGGCGTCGGTATCGGCGGCGACCGGGCCACCAGCGTCATCAAGGCCAAGGAGCAGCTCTTCCGCCGGCTCGGCGACACCAACCCCGATCCCCAGCTCGACGCCCTCGAGAAGCAACTGCTCCGCGAGATCAACGAGCTGGGCATCGGGCCGATGGGCTTCGGCGGCAAGACCACCGTGCTGGGCGTGCAAATGGCCGAGCTGCACCGGCTGCCCGCGTCGTTCTTCGTGTCGGTCGCGTACATGTGCTGGGCCGACCGACGCAAGATCATGACCCTCAAGGACGGCAAGGCCGTGATCGAAAACCCGTAGGGGATTGGCGATTGCCGATTGTAGATTGTCCATTGCGGCGGCACGTAGAGTGGGCTCTGCCCACCTGGGCATGAACAACCGTGCCCCGCAGGAACGGACAACAGACTGTAGCCTTCAAAACGACGTGGTGGGCGGTGCCCACCCTACAGGGGACGACGAATATGGCGACGAAACTTACCGTGCCCATCAGCGAAGAGCAGATTCGGGCGCTCAAGGTGGGCGACCAGGTGTTGCTTTCCGGGGTCATCTTCACCGGGCGCGACGCGGCCCACAAATACATGGTGGAGAGCTTCATTAAGGGTCCCTGCCCTGACTCCGAGAAGAAGCTCTATGACATGCTGAAGAAGGAGCTCGCCGGTTCGGTCATTTATCACTGCGGCCCCGTGGTGAAGAAGCGGCCCGACGGCAAGTACGACTTCGTGGCCGCCGGGCCCACGACCAGCATCCGCGAGGAACCGTACCAGGCGGACGTCATCGGTCACTTCGGCGTGCGCGGCGTCATTGGCAAGGGCGGCATGCGCGAGAAGACGCTGGAGGGCTGCCGCCGGCACGGGGCCGTGTACCTGCACGCGATCGGCGGAGCGGCCACGCTGATCGCCGAGACGGTCAAGGAAGTCGTCGACGTGTACAAGCTCGACTTCGGCGTGCCCGAGGCGTTCTGGAAGATCCGGGTCGTGGATTTCCCGTGCGTCGTCACCATGGACACCCACGGCCAGAGCCTGCACGACCGGGTCGAGGCCGAGTCGAAGCGCAAACTGGAGGCGTTGCTGGCCCGTTGAGTGGCTCCGTCCAATAAGGAAGTTGAGCGTCGGAAACGGGTGGCATGGCCAAGCGCAGCGCCGCCATGCCCCGTCGTGGCGCAACGGCCGGCCGTCACGACAGCATGCCGGCGCCTTCGGCTTGGGCACGCAACGCTACGCGCTTCCCTGCTTGCCGGCCCGATGCACTGGTCCGCCGCTGACGGTTCATCATGCCAATTGTGGATTCCCAAACCGGTGCGGTCGCGCGGACGTACACGCCGCCCCAGCTTGACGACGCGGCGCGCCAGATGCGGGCGTGGAACCTGCTTTGCCTGCACGCGGCCGGGTCGGGACATGCGGGGGGAACGCTGTCCGTAATGGACATCGCGGCCGTGCTGTACCTGCACGTGGCCCGACATGATCCGCGGAATCCCAATTGGGACGACCGGGATCGCATCTTCTGGTCCGCCGGTCATAAGGCGCCCGCCCTGTACGTCGCCCTCGCGTTTGCGGGTTACCTCGACAAGCACGACTGCCTGAGACTCCGCAAGTACCAGGGCGGCTTCGAGGGCCATCCCAATCGCCTCGATACGCCCGGCGTGGAAGTTTCCTCCGGCTCACTCGGCCAGGGACTCAGCATCGCCGTCGGCTGCGCCCTGCGGGCAAAGCTCGACGCCAAAGACTACCGCGTCTTCTGCCTCATGGGTGACGGCGAGCACCAGGAGGGCCAGATTTGGGAAGCCGCCATGGCGGCCGGTCATTACCGCCTCGATCACCTCATCGGCATCATCGACGCCAATCACCTCCAGATCGACGGGCAGGTGGAAACCGTCATGAATGTGTTCCCGCTGGCCGACAAGTACCGCGCCTTCGGCTGGCGCGTGCTGGAGGTGAACGGCCACGATGTCCACCAACTCTGTGCGGCGTTCGAGCAGGCCCGGCAGCCGGCCGGCCAGCCCACCGTCATGATCGCCGAAACGGTCAAGGGCAAGGGCGTCTCGTTCATGGAGAACGTGGTAGGCTGGCACGGCAAGGCGCCCAATCGTGAGCAGCTTGAGCAGGCACTCCAGGAGCTCGGCTTCGCGTGGGACATTGACGCGCTACTACAGATTCCCCAGCAGCACCAGCACCAGGTGACGCGGAAACTCGTAGCGGCCACCCCGCAGTTCTCGCCTGACTACTGGTGGAACGCCGGCCCCCGCATGAAAGTACGCATGGAGGCAACGCGGATGGGGTTCGGGGCGGCGCTGCGCGACCGCGGCGACGATCCACGCCTCTGTTGCCTCGGCGCCGACATCTCCGATTCGATTTCCATCAGCATGTTTCATAAGGAGCATCCGGAACGCCGCGCGCGCTGGCTCTCCATGGGCATCGCCGAGCAATCGGGCACCTGCGTGGCCGCGGGGCTGGCGAAGGAGGGCAAGATTCCCGTGTTCGGCACGTACGGCGTCTTCGCGGCCGGGCGGGCGCTGGATCAGCTTCGCACCACCGTTTGTTACAACAACCTCAATGTTAAGATCGCCGGCGCGCACGGCGGCGTATCCGTGGGGCCCGACGGCGCGACGCACCAGGCGCTGGAAGAGTTCTTCCAGATGTGCGGCCTGCCGAACATGCACGTCGTGGCCGGTGCGGACGCCCCGGAGATGAAACGCCTGACGGAAATGTGCCTCTTCGAAGTAGTGGGACCGTGCTACCTGCGTTTTGCCCGCGAGGCCACGCCGATCGTAACCCGACCCGACACGCCGCTGGTCTTCGGCAAAGCCAACGTCATCCGCTACCGTGGCGAACGGGAGCAGTTCGCCGATGCCTTCGATACTGTAGTTGCGGACACGTACTCCTCCGAAGACGAGGCCCTGGCCATCATCTCGAACGGGCCGGAAGTGGCGGAGGCAATGCGAGCGGCCTGGATTCTCCAGAAGGAGCTCGGGCTGGAAACGCGGGTGCTCAATCTCCACACCCTCAAACCGCTCGACGCGACGGCCGTGGTCCGCGCCGCGCGTGAGTGCGGCGCCGTGCTTACGGTCGAGGAACACCAGGTCGGCGGGCTGGGAAATCTGGTAGCGGCGGCCATCCTGCAAGGCGGCGCATCAACCGGCGTGACCTTCGAACGCCTGGGCGTTCCGGACACCTTCGGTTGCTCCGGCGGCCCGTGGGAGTTGCTGCGCGCCTACGGATTGACGGCTGAACACATCGCGGAGCGCGCGCGGACTGCCGTGGCGCTGCGCGGTTAACCACGAGCGATTCCCTTACATCAGAGCACCGGGCGCGAGCCCGGTGACACGTCGGGCAATCACGCACACACCTTGGGGGTTTGCGCCATCGGTGTCTACGGGCTTACGCACGTGGCCCTGACTTTTCCGTGCCCGCGGGCTGGCGCCTGCGGCTCCGACCGGTTTGTTCGCGTGGAGGCGGCGGGTGGCATGCCCAAGCCCGCGAGCAGCGGGCGCCGGCATACCGTCGGAGAGGACGGGCCCAAGCGCACCGCAGGGCATGGCGGCGCTACGCTTGGCCATGCCACCCGTGCCGTACGTGCCCTGCACCCGTACCGTACGTGCCCTGCACCCGTGGCGGCTCCTACTCGCGGGCGAGCCGCGTAGGAAGCAGCTCGCGCACGGTGACCAACACGGCCGACAGGAACAGCGCGATGGCCACGATGCCCAGCAGTTCCGGCAGGGCGGTCGTATCCGGCGGATACACGGCCTTCGCCAACTCCGGCGGCAACTCGTACAGGCGTTGGATCGCGGGCATGCCGCGCACCAGTAGCGTCCGCACCGGATGCGACAGGCTGTAGACGCGCGCGGCGATGGGCAAGTTGCCTACAATCAGTTCGAGGAGAATGAAGTAGCTCAGCGATAGGGACAACGGCCGGGACGACGCCAGGCCGATCAACGTGAACAGGGCCAGGTAGCCCGCGACGGCCACCGGGATGGCACACAGGTAACACCATAAATCATGCCCGGGACTCCACGGACCTTCGATTCGTGCCCACCGGCCGGGCACCACGAGTTGCGCCGGCTCGACGCCCCAGACCGAAGCCAGCCAGATGCCGACGGCGCCTGCGCCCAGCACGATCGTCAACACGACCGCCACCGCCAGCCAGCGAACCAGCAGCACCGTCGCCCGGTGCAGGCGACGCGTCGTCAGGTACACAAAGGTACGGTTCTCGGCTTCCGACGTAATCAGAGCACTACCGTGCAGGATGCATACCAGTGGCAACACCACCATCAGCAGCACGAACTGGGTCATGATCTGGAACGGTTCCCACGGCATGTAGTCAGCCGGCGGGTGGAAAACACGAACGACAGCCACCAGACCACAGGGCACGGCCGCCAGCAGGTACACCACGGCCACCTTCCGCTGCCACAGCGTCTGCCGCACGGTGAACAGGAATAGCGATGCGATCGGTCCCACGTCAGGGTCTCTCGGGCACGGGCGGTGCCGGACTGAACCGTCCTAAGTAGCTCCACACAATTGGGAGACCGACAGACGGGACAGGGTGGCAGGGCCAAGCGCAGCGCCGCCATGTTCCGCCGGGGGCGATGGCCCGGGTCCCGTATCCGCATGCCGGCGCCTTCGGCTTGGGCATGCCACCCTGCCGGTTTTCCATTTGCGCGGTCCCATTTACGATGCCGTCAGATAACCGAATACCGCCTCCAGGCTTTCGTCAGCGGCCGCGATCTCGCGCACCTGCACGGCCTCCCTCAGGATCAGCTCGGGGAGCCGGTCATATACCTGCTCGGGTTTCGTCGTGCTGACGATGAGGACGTCCTCGTCCGGGACGCTCACGCCCGTCACCTCCGCCCAGGCGGCGAGGTGGGCGGCCAGGCGGCGCGGGGCGTCGGTACGCACGCGAATGGCGTGCGGCCGGTCCTGCATCTGCCGGCGGACGGTGTGCAGGTCACCCTCGGCCACGATGCGTCCGTGGTGAATCATCAGGATCTTCGACGTCAGCGCCTCGACCTCGTGCAGAATGTGGCTGGAAATCAGGATGTCCACGCCCTCGTTCGCCAGTTGCCTCAGCAGGGTGGAGAGCTCATGGCGCACCACCGGATCGGTCCCGGTGAACGGTTCATCGAGCACGAGCAGGTCGGGGCGGTGAACCAGTGCCTGCGCCAGCTTGATTCGCTGTCGCATGCCCTTGGAGTAGCCGCGGATCGCCCGGTGGGCATGCTCGGCCATGCCGGTCAGTTCGAGGGCGTGCTCGACGGCCTGCCGGACCGCCGCCCCCGTCAGCCCGCCCAGCCGAGCCAGCAGGCCAACGAACCGCCGCCCCGACATGTACCCCCAGAACGTGTCACCTTCCGGACAGTAGCCGAGCCGGCGCAGAACGCGCGGGTTGTCCCAGGCGCGCTCACCGTAGACGCGGAGCGTACCCTTACTGAGGTGAAGCTGGCCGGTGACCAGCCCCATCAACGTGCTCTTGCCGGCGCCGTTGGGCCCCACCAGGCCAGTGATGCCCGATCCGATTGTAGTAGTGACGTTGTTGAGGCCGATGACCTCACCATACCACTTGGAGACTCCCTGTAGCTCAATCGCAGCCAAGCTCATGAACCTCAGCTACATAGCGCCATACACACCGAATACCGACACTCGGACACGGGTGGCATGGCCAAGCGCAGCGCCGCCACGCCCGCGCAGGGTTGTGTGGACGTCGCGGCAGCATGCCGGCGCTCGCCGGCGGCGAGCTTGGGCATGCCACCCTGGTCTTTCCTGGGCGTGATACCCTGCAGAACACACTGCGGGCCCCCGCCGCCGCCCTGATACTGTATATGCGCCCACGCCCATGACCTGCCCCACGTGCCTCACAGATTCGCGGCCGACCGCGAGAAACGAACCACGCGACGATAACAGAGCCAGATGGAGGCTACGGTAACCCCCAGCAGCACGAGGGCCGGGTAGCGCACCGGGATGCCTCTGCCCAGCGCCGCGGCAAACGCGTCCGAAGGCAGCTCCGTCGCCTGCCACGCCTGCCGCAGGTCGAACAGTCGCTCCGTCACCATCATGAAATCGCCGCTCAGCGATATGCTGCCGAGCCAACCCCCCATCACCTCAGGGGGCAACACCTGGCCCAACACGCCCTGGGCCGTCATCGGCAGCACACACACCGCCAGCCACGCCACCAGCGCATAACGCCGGTCCGCCGTCAGGCTGGACAACGCCAACACCACCGTCCCGCCGAGCACCATCGTCAGAGATCCGGAAAGCAGGATGTCCCAGGCCAGTCCCAGCGTCTGCGTCCAGGAGCTCAATCCCCCCGCAAACAGCACGCCGAGCAGCAAAGAAAGCAGGTTGGGAACCAGCATCGCCAGAGCGAGAAACGCCGCCACGATCATCCACTTGGCGAGCAGGTACGTAATCGGCGTAATCGGTTTGGAGAAGTAGATCGGCAGGGCGCGGGCCTTGAGGTCCTGGGCGATCAGCCCGGACCCGACGGCGCCGCCCAAGATCAGCACCCAGAACAACTCGAACCGGATCATGATAACGAAGATGGTCCGCCAGAGAACTTCGCGGTACTCATGGAACTGGGCCAAGCTGCTCAAGTCGACCCGCAGCAGCATGCGGAGCATCTCATACCACGGCTCCGCCTCCTCCGTGCCGACAAGCTGCTCCACGAAGTCCAGCATATAGAACAGACCGCCGCTGCCGATGACAAACAGCAGAGTGCTGGTCACCGCGAGGCGCGTCTTGTTCTGCTTGAGAACGTGGCGAATGCCGGCCGTGGCGATGGGCAGGAACGTCCACCAGCCGGTCGCCACGTGGCCGGACCAGCGATGGTAGCGCGGGCGGTAGTTGGCGGACAGTGTGTTCACGGCTGTTGCTGCTTCCGTATGGCGGCCAGGAACGTCTCTTCGAGGCTGCTGCGTTGAGGATGCAGCCCACGGACCCTGACGCCCGCCAGTTGGGCCGCTTCCAGGACCAGGCTTTGCCGCCCGGCCGCGGGGAGCTCCAGGGCAATGCTGACTCGGCCGCTGTTGTCACTGACCGGCGCACCAAGCACGCCCACCCCGGCGGTCTGGAGTGCGCCGGGCAGGTCAGCGCCGTTGCCGGCGTATTCCAGTGTGTACAACGTCGGATGCGGGCGGCCCAGATCGGCGAGCCGCCCGGTGGTTAACACTTCACCCGCCCCCATGATCATGACGCTCGCGCAGACCCGCTCGACGTCGGGCAGCAGATGGCTGGAGAGTAGCACGCTGATGCCCGCGGCGTGCAGGTCTGCGATCAAACCCAGCATGACCTCCCGCCCGTGCGGGTCCATGCCATTGGTGGGTTCGTCGAGGAAGAGCACCTCGGGATCATGAACCAGGGCCTGGGCGAGCTTGACACGTTGCCGCATGCCCGTGGAGTACTCCTCCACGGGGCGGTAGCGGGCATCGCCGAGTTCGACGTAATCCAGCACTTCGTGGGCGCGCTGCATGGCATCGGCATGGCGCATGCCCGCCAGTCGCCCGGCGTAGTAGACGTACCCGGTCCCGCTGAGGCCGGGGATGAAGCAGTCGGTCTCCGGCATGAAGCCGATGCGCTGGCGGATGCGGAGTTGCCGGCGACGGACATCGAACCCCAGCACGGTCGCCCGGCCGGCGGTGGCCGGCGTCTGCCCCAGCAGGACGCTGATGAGCGTGCTCTTGCCGGCGCCGTTGGGGCCCAGCAGCCCGACGGTGCCGCGCTCGATCGCCACCGTCACCTCCTTCAACGCGGTGACGCGGGCATAGCACTTCCGCAGGCGGTCACAGGTGAACATGTACGAGGCGTCACCCAACAGCAAGCTCCAGGTAGCCGCTTCCGTGCGCGCAGACCGTCCCGCGCGTTCCGCGGCCGGGGAGCGGATCATACCCGGCGCCCCGCGCGCGGTCCACCCAGACTGATAACGTCATTGGCGCGCTTCGAGAAGCTGTCCCCGAGCGCGCGCCGACACCCGCTTCCTCCGGCGGCCGGGCCCCAGCCTGCCACGGGTAAGAGCGGTTATGCGCGGCGGCCGAAGGAGCATGCTCACCCGCGACCGCCGTCGCGGGAAAACATGGCACCCACCCCACCCGAAACGCCGGACCCGTACGCGACGTCAGTCGCGGGCGAGCATGGGACTCTTACCGGCGAACATGCCGAACGCGTCCGCTCGCGTGGCTCGAGCGTCCCGCCCGAGGCGGACGTACCCGCCGAACGGGTTCGTCTCCAACAGTCGCCTCCCCTGAGACGCTTCGGGGCCCTCGTTGTTACTGACTTGTGACGACGGGAGGTGATGGCACGCCGACATCGGACACCGTGGACAGTGAACCGGCCTGCGGGACGCCCAGTGTGTGTTCTTGTCGGTTTTGAGCATGTTGGCGGCCCATCGAGGAGCGATGTGTGGAGGCGATAACCGGCACGTCCCGGCCACGGAGGCCCGCACGCGCGAGGACTGCGCGGGTTGAAGCGCAGGCGGGAGGAGGCTAGAATGTAGCCGCTATGTGTCGAGTCGCGGTGGTCATCACGTTGTGGACCTTGCTGGGTGCTCCGGCCCTGTGCATCAGCGGCATGGGTGGGGTGTGCTGCGGCGAGGGTTTCATCGTGTCCGGAGAAGCCGGCCCCCCAGAGGCTGGGTGCCGGGACCACGATTGCGACGACCGGCATACCCCTCCCGTCGAGCGCCGGCGTCAGCACAATGAGGACACCTGCCCTCTGGTGTGCGGACGTCCCGTGCCGGTGCCGTTGGATCGCTCCGCGCCGCGCGTGCCTGACCTGAGTCTGCTGTCGCTCCCCTTGTCGGAACCCGGAGAGGTTGGGGACGATGGCGTGACTCCGATCCGGCCGGGCAAGCCGTCGGCGGCGGGCGCGCCGGGGCACGAAACCACCAGTCTGCCTCTGCTCATCTGATCGTTCCCTCGTAGCAGCACGTGCCAGGTCACGCCTTGCGTCGTGAGCCTGCGTTCTGGCGCCCGAACCATGGCCTGGCCGCTCCGCGCGGAGCCGGCCGGCAGTCAAGTGAGTTTCAACGAGGGACATCATCATGGAGAGCTTGTCAGATTCCGCGCCGGGGGTGGGCCCCGGGGGCGTTGAGCAGGGAACGCGACCCGCAGAGGACGACCGGTCGGCGTATGCGACGAGCCGAACGCGAGCAGTGCTGGAGCGCATCCCCGGGCTGCTCACGCTGCTCGTACTCGTGGGTCTGGGTTACTGGGGACATCACCACAACTGGCGGCTGCCGGCGTTCGGGCAGTTCTTCGGGCACCCCGGCACCGAGCACGACGAGGACTGGTGTGCCGAACATGGGGTGCCCGAATCGAAGTGCATTCGCTGCCGCCCCGCGCTTGTGGGCGCGGACCCGGCTGACTGGTGCAGCGAGCACGGCGTGCCCGAGTCAAACTGCACGATCTGCCGGCCGGGGTTGATCGCTGGAGGCGAGCCGGCGGCGGCAGGGCGGGCGACGAAAGCGGCGGACGGCGACTGCGGCGGGGAGGACCACGACCACGAAGCCCACGCGCATGCCTCTCGGTCCACGTCACCGCTGTCGTCTGCCGTGGGGAAGGACCCGGCCACCTGCCAGACGCACGCGCAGTACGTGCAGTTGGCGTCCGTAGCGACGCTGGAGAAGGCGGGCGTGCGGTTGGCCCCGGTGAGCCGGCGGCCCATGCGCGAAGTGCTGGAGGCCAATGCCGAGGTTGACTACGACCGCACGCGTCTCGCGCAGGTCGCGTCCCGAGCGGCGGGCGTCGTGTACCGGGTGGAGAAGGAGGTGGGACAGCGGGTGCGCCAGGGCGAGTTGCTGGCGCTGATCGACGCGGCGGAGGTGGGGAAGCTGAAGGCGGAGTTGTTGCAGTCAGCCGCCCGCCGCCAGATGCGCATGCAGAGCCTGGAACGTGCCCGACGCCTGCACGCCAGCAGGATCGGCACGGACGCGGACTTGCAGGAGGCCGAGGTCGCGCTGCGCGAGGCGGAAGTCGACGCGTTCGTCACACGCCAGGCGCTTGTCAACCTGGGCTTCATCCTGCCGCCGGACCCGGCCGACGGGGCTCTCGATCCGCAGACGCTGCTGTACCTGGGGCTGCCCGAGACACTGCGCACCGAGTGGGCAGCGGGCGCGACGAGCGCCAACCTGCTGCCCCTCCAGGCTCCGTTGGACGGCGAGGTCGTCCGGCGGGAGGCCGTTGCGGGTGAACTCGCGGACCCCACCCGCACGCTGTTTGTGATCGCGGACGTCAGCGGCATGTGGTTGATGATCGACCTGCCACAGGCCCAGGCGGCACGCGTGGCGCTGGGACAACCCGTGCGCTTTGTTCCCGACGGCGCCGCCGAACTGGAGGCAAGCGGCGCCGTGTCCTGGATCAGCACGGCCGTGGACCGCCAGACGCGGACGGTAAAGGTACGTGCCCGCGTGGACAACCCCGCCGGCCGGCTGCGGGCGGGGATGTTCGGCCGGGCGCTCATCACCGTGGGTGAGTCACCGGATGCGATCGTGGTTCCCGACGAGGCGGTGCAGTGGGAGGGCTGCTGCCACGTCGTCTTCGTGCGCGCCGGCGAGGATATCTTCCGCCCGCGGAAGGTGCAGCCGGGCGCGCGGGGGGATGGTTTCACCGAGGTGCTGGTGGGCGTGCTGCCGGACGAGATCGTGGCGACCGCGGGCAGTCACGTGCTGAAATCCGAGTTGCTCAAGGGGAACCTGGGGCCCGGCTGCGGCGGCGACTGACCAACCGTGCGCGCGGCGGCGCCGATCCGCACCGCGACCGCAAGGGAGCGGATGACCCGCGACGCCGCCGTTGCACATTCGCGCACGGTCACGTAGCGCGGCCCCGCGCGGGCCGAAGCCTGCGGCTCGATGGCGTTGGCGAATCTCGCACGGTCATACACGGCCATTCGGGAAGGAGCGCTTATGCTGCTCAACTGGATTATCGACTGGGTGCTGCATCACCGCGGGCTCGTGTTAAGTCTGGCGGTGGCGCTGGTCGTGGCGGCGGGCATACTGGTGGGGCACCTCAACATCGACGCCTTCCCCGACACGACGCCCGTGCAGGTGCAGGTCAACACGACCGCCCCGGCCTTGGGACCGGAAGAAGTGGAACGTCAGATCACGCTGCCGATCGAGCAGGTACTGGGCGGTCTGCCTGACCTCCTCAACGTGCGGTCCATCTCGAAAGCCGGTCTGTCGCAGGTGGTGGCCACCTTTGCCGACCATGTAGACGTGTACTTCGCCCGCCGGCTGGTGAGCGAGCGACTCGATACGGTACCGTTGCCGGCGGAAATCGGTCGGCCCGAACTGGGACCGGTCTCGAGCGGGCTCGGCGAGGTGTTTCACTATGTAGTGACTTCGCCGACCCGGGACCTGACTGAGCTGCGCACGCTCCAGGACTGGGTCATCGCCCCGGCCCTGCGAACGGTCCCCGGCGTGGCGGAAGTTAATAGTTGGGGCGGATACAAGAAGCAGTACGAAGTGCGGATTGACCCGGCCCGGCTCATCTCCTACGGACTGACGTTCGACGAGGTGACCGACGCCATCCGTGCCAACAACCTCAACGCCGGTGGCGGCAGCCTCTCCGCCGCCGGCGGAATGCTGCTGGTGCAGGGATTGGGGCGGGTGGCTACCCTCGACCACATCGGGGGCATCGTCATCAGGGCAACCGACGGCGTGCCCGTTTGCGTGCGTGACGTGGCCGAGGTGGCCGTGGGGCACGAGCTGCGGCACGGCGCGGTCACCTACAGCGGGAACGGGGAGGCGGTGCTGGGGCTGGGCTTCACGCTCATCGGCCAGAACACCCACGAGGTGACCGCACGCCTCAAGACGCGACTCGACGAGATCAAGGATCACCTGCCGCCCGAGGTGCGGGCGGAGGTCGTCTATGACCGCACCGAACTGGTCGACCACGTCCTGGAGACCGTGCGCAACAACCTGTTCGAGGGCGGGCTGTTGGTCGTGGCGGTGCTGTTTCTCTTCCTCGGCAACCTGCGGGCCGGTCTGATCGTGGCTTTGGCGATTCCGCTATCGCTGCTGTTCGCCTTCTCGGGCATGCTGCGGTTCGGCATCGCCGCCAGCCTGATGAGCCTGGGGGCCCTGGACTTCGGACTGGTGGTGGACAGCGCGGTCATCCAGGTGGAGAACGCCACCCGGCACCTGTCGCACCGGCGCGGCGACGGGGATCGCCTGGCCGTCGTCCGCGACGCCGTGCTGGAGGTCCGCAAGCCGACCCTGTTCGGCGAACTCATCATCGTGCTGGTGTACGTGCCGATCCTGGTGCTGGAGGGCATCGAGGGCAGGCTGTTCAAGCCGATGGCGCTGACGGTGATCTTCGCCCTGACGGGCTCGTTGTTGCTGTCGCTGACGGTGATGCCGGCCCTGGCGTCGCTGGTGCTGCCGCGCACGCTGCGCGAGCGGGAGCCGCTGCTGGTGCAGGCGGCACGCTGGGCGTACCGCCCCATCCTGCGCGGCGTCATGCGATTTCGCTGGACGATGATCGGGCTGGCGCTAGCGGGGCTGGGGGCGACCGCGCTGGTCGCCCGCGGCCTGGGTTCGGAGTTCATCCCCCGTCTGTCGGAGGAGGCGTTGGTGGTCACGGTGGCACGCCTGGCCGGCACCGACCTGTCGGAGTCGATCCGCTACAACACGCAGATGGAAAAGGCGCTGCTGGCCGCGTTCCCGCATGAGGTTCGCCACGTGTGGAGCCGCATCGGCACGGCCGAGGTCGCCACCGACCCGATGGGCGTCGAACTGTCCGACGTCTTCATCGCGCTGCATCCCCGCGCCCGCTGGCAGCGATGCCGGACCCAGACGGAACTGGCCGCGCTCATCCACCGGGAACTGCGCGATCTGCCCGGCCAGCGAATCGCCCTCAGTCAGCCGGTGGAGATGCGTTTGAATGAGATGATCGCCGGCGCCCGCGGCGACGTGGTGGCCAAGCTGTACGGCGACGACTTCGACGTCCTGGTGCAAAAGGCGAATGAAGTGGCGGCCGTGCTTGGGTCGATCGAAGGCGCGGCCGACTTGACCATCGAGCAACTCATCGGGCTGCCGGTGTTGCAGGTCCGCGTGAACCGGGCGGCCCTGGCTCGTTACGGTATTCCGGCACGGGTCGTCATGGGCGTCATCGAGGCCATCGGGGGCACGCCGCTGGGTGACGTGATCGAAGGGCAACTGCGGTTTCCGCTGGTAGCACGCCTGCCGGAACAGGCACGCCGGGACCCCACGGCGCTGGCGGGCCTGATGGTGGCGGGCCCCGCCGGGGAGCACGTATCCCTGGGGCAGCTTGCCGCGTTTGAGCAGGTCGAGGGGCCGGCGACGATCACCCGCGAATGGGGTCAACGCCGACTGCCCATCCAGGTGAACGTACGCGGGCGGGACATGGGCAGCTTCGTGGCGGAGGCGCAGCGGCGCGTGGCCGAGAGGGTGGAACTACCGCCGGGACGCTACCGGCTCGAATGGGGCGGCCAGTTCGAGCATCTGGAACGCGCACGGACGCGCCTCATGCTGGTGGTACCGCTGGTGCTGCTCACCATTTTCGGGCTGCTGTACGTCACCTACCATCGGCTCGCCGATGCGCTGCGGGTGTTCCTGGGCGTGCCCTTTGCCGTGGTCGGCGGGGTCTTCGCACTGTGGGTGCGCGGGATGCCGTTCTCCATTTCCGCAGCCGTGGGGTTCATCGCCCTGTCGGGCGTGGCCGTGCTGGGAGAGATGGTGCTGGTCTCCTCGATCCGGCAGGGGCGGGACCGGGGACTGGGCTTGGCGGAGGCCGTGGAGGCGGCGGCCCTGGCCCGGCTGCGCCCCGTGTTGATGACCGCGCTGGTGGCGGCGTTGGGGTTCGTCCCGATGGCGCTCAGCACGGGCGTCGGCGCGGAGGTGCAGCGGCCGCTGGCGACGGTCGTGATCGGCGGGGTGTTCACGAGCACGCTGCTGACCCTGCTGGTGTTGCCGGCCGTCTACGTCGCGTTCGCACGCCGGGCTGAGCTGACGGCACCCACGACGGTGCCGGCGGCACCCCGGCGGCAGATGGCAGAGTTGGTCTGCCCGGGGCAGGCGGCGCCGGTACCGGTGGAGTGGACACCGGCCGGTCGGACAAGCGTCGTGGGTAACTTGGCGGAGAACAAGTCGTGAGCCGCGCAGCTCGATTGTCCTTACGTGCAGTGACGCTGACAGCCGTTGGTGTTGCCGCGGGTTGTGCCACGGTCAACGTCCGCCCTGACATGGAACGCGTGGCGCAGGAGGTCGAGGCGGGCGCGGGGCAACGCCCGACCTTCCGCACGCCGCCCGACGGGCAGACCTGTGCCACGCACGTGGCGGAGTTGCTGGAGGGTGGCCTCACCGCGGACGAGGCCGTGCAGGTCGCCCTGCTCAACAACCCGCGCTTGCAGGCCGCCTTCCAGGAGATCGGCGTCGCCCGCGCCGACGTGGTCCAGTCGCAACTCTGGCGGAACCCGACGCTGGCGCTGGGGTTCCGCTTTCCCGACGGCGGCGGGCTGGCGAACTTCGAGGCCGGCCTCGCCCAGAGCATCAGCGAAATCTGGTTGCTCCCGCCCCGGCGGAGAGCGGCCCAGCGGGAACTGGACCGGGCGGTGCTCGAAGTAGCCCGCCAGGCTGGCGCGATAGCGCTGGACACCCGGGCCGCCTACTTCGCGGTATTGCATGCGGAGCGCGATGCCGAGCTTGCCCGCCAGAACGTCGCCCTTACGCAAGAGCTGCTCGAGCTGACGCAGGCCCGGCAGCAGGCGGGGGCGGGCGGCGCGCTGGACGTGAATCTGTCGCGCGGGCAGCACGTGGAGGCCGAGCTGGCGGTCCGTCAGGCTGATCTCGAAGTCGGGCGCCGACGCGCGGAGCTGGCGCGACTGCTCGGGTTGACGTTGCCGCCGGGGACGGTGGTCCTGGCAGAGACGCTGCGTGCGCCGGAGGGTCTGACGGTTACGTTCGAGGCGGCGCTGGCGGCCGCACGTGAAAGTCGGCTGGACTTGCGCGCTGCCGCGCACGTCGTGGCGGCGGCCGCGGACCACTTGGTGGCCGAGCAGCGCAGTCTGTTCCGTTCGGTCGACGTGGGTGTGGCCCTGGAGCGCGAGGAGCGGCGGTCCCGTGGGGACCGGGACCTGCTGGCCGACGCGTTCTGGGCCTCGGCCGACGCCGGTGCCCCCACGCTGCCCTCGTTGCGCCCCCGCGAACGGGAGGCCAGTGGTGTTACCCTGGGACCAACCGTAGTTCTCGAACTGCCGATCTTCGATCAGAACCAGGCTCAGATTGCCCGAGCCCGCAGCCAGTATGAACAGGCGCTGTGGCTGCAACAGGCCCTGGAGGTGGAGGTGGCCCAGGACGTGCATGCAGCGGTCCAGCGTCTGCTCACGACGGCGGAGCGCGTGCGGATGTATCGGGAAGACCTGCTCACCGTGCAAGACGAGAACCTGGAACTGGCGCGCGCGGCTTACCAGGCCGGCGCCGCCACGTTCCTGGCCCTGCTGGAGGCACGACGCTCCGCCCTGACCGCCAGCGCCGGATACAGCGCCGCGCTCTATGAGGCTGCGGTAGCGCGGGTGGACCTCGAGCGCGCCATCGGCCGCCCGATCACGAGCCTGGCGGCGCCCCTCGCGTCACCGCCGGCGCCGTGATGCCCCGCGGCAACGCAGCCCGCTACTCAGCCTCCGGCAATACATAGCGGGCAAGTTCGGCCGGCGCGTGCTGCCGCGCGTCAAACGCACGCAGGCGGAAACGATAGGAGTACGGCGCCGCCTGGATCCGGTACTCCTCGTGCGGCTGGGCGCCCCAACTGTCGTCGCCGCCGACGCCCATCTGCTTCAGGTCGAGATTAAGAGTTACCGCATGGCGCCGCGGGATTTCGTAGGGATGTTTCGGACCTTCCAGATCATCGGTGCCGAACGGCAGCGCGTTGACGCTCAGCAGCGGCATGCCGACCGCCAGCAGCCCCACCCCGTCCTTGTCCGTCAGGGCCACCCAGCGCACATCGACCTTGTTGCCGCTCTCGCCCGGTTCGCTGTAATCCACATAGTACTGTTCCGCCACCGACCCGCGGTAGCGTCCCACACGTGCATCAGCCCGGTCGCAATAGGTCTCGTGCGGGCCGCGGCCGAACCACTCGATCGTATCGAACATCAGAGGTAACGCCATCTGCATCCCGAAGCGCGGCAGCTCCGGCAGGTCTCCCCCGCCCGGTTGGAAACTGCCTTCCACGACCAGATCACCGGTGCCGAAGAACGTGTACGTCATTTGATACGTCGATTGAACGCTGGGCAGTTCCGCCTCGACCCGAACGATGACCCGCTGCGGCGTCGGCGTTTCCACGGTCGTGCCGCGCACCCGCCCGTCGCGTCCCGCGTGGCGCCAGACGCCCAGGCGGCGTGGCATGTCGTTGCCCCGATCGTTGTCGGTCGGCGCCCGCCAGAAGTGCGGCCGCAGCGGCCGCTCGATCAACTCCACGTCGCCGCGGCGCCAGGAAATCAGCAGTCCGGAGTCCTTGTTCACCACCCACTGCGTGTCGCCCGCGGCAATCCGGACCTCCGCTCCGGTGCCCTCGACCGTCAGCGCCGGCATGGTCTCCACGGGCAGAGTCGGCGCGGGAACGGTGGCGGGCAACTTGAACTGCGCCCAGGCAACCTCGTAACCGTTCTGGGCCCAGAGCGTATCGCGCCTGAGGCGGAAGGAAAGATCGAGGAAGTACTCCACGCCCGGCTGCGCATCGATCGGCGCGAGCGGGACGCTCACCGTGCGTCTTTCGCGCGGCGCGAGCGCGGTGCTCTCCAACGACCCGCTCTGCACGACCTGGTCGTTCGCACTCACCGCCCAGTTGCAACCAACGGCGTCCTCATAGTTCGTGAAGTCGTATAGGTTCGCGATCTCGACCTCACCCCTGGCGAGGTCAACGGGCCGGACCTGAATGTACTGATATACCTTCTTCACCTCGTACAGGGCCGGATGCAGGCGGCGGTCGGGCGACACCAGGCCGTTGCAGCAGAAGTTGTCGTCGCTCGGCGTCCCCGGTGGGCCGAAGTCACCGCCAAAAGCCCAGAAGAAACCGTCGCCCGGCGTCGGCCCCGTCCAGGCGCCGCCCTCGCGCACGTCGCGCACGTCCAGCCACAGGACCAGGCCGTCCTCCCGGCGGACGTCCGGATCGCGCACCTCGTCCTCCGTCAGGCCACGACCATACACGCGGGCCTCGCGGAGCAACGCGTTCGCGCGCCGGCCGGGGTTCTGGGCGTCATGGCCCAGACCCAGGGCATGCCCGCCGCGCCGGGCTTCGCCGCTGAACGCTCGCGACGCGAACAGCACGCCGTCGACGTAGAGGCGCAGCTCCCGTCCGTCGAACACGCCGGTCGCGCGGTGCCACTGCTGGTACCAGTCCGGGGGCAGCGGCGCGCTCGCACTCACCCAGCCGCCCGGGGGCCCGGCCGCGTAGATGAAGAACTCCAGGCGGTCGCCGGTCTGCTTCAGCGAATACTGAGTATCCCCCTTGGCGAGCAACGGCCCGTGCGGCGTCGGGCCCAGCGACTTGACCCACACTTCGACGGACAACGGGCCCGTCAGATCAAGACTGGAGTCGTCCGGCATGACCACGTAGCCGGCGGGCAGCTCGTCGGCGGCGACGCGGCCCACGAAGCGGCCCTGCAACCTGCGCGGACTACGGTCCGTGATGACGTACTGCGGCGGCACGGGGCGGCGGAGCCCCTGGTCCACCCAATCCCAGATGAAGCCGCCTTGCAGGTGCTTCTGGCCGTAGATCAGGTTCCAGTACTCCCACAGGTTGCCCGTGGAGTTGCCCATGGAGTGTGCATACTCACAGAGAACATATGGACGGGTCTGCGGCGCGCTCGCGTAGCGCGCCAGGTGGTCCGGCGGAGCATACATGGGGCACACGATATCCGTCGCTGGGTCGAGCCCCGCCCGCTCATAGTGCACCGGCCGCGACGGGTCGCGCTGCCGAATCCAGTTCGAGGTCTCCTGGAAGTTCGCGCCGAAGCCGGCCTCGTTGCCCAGCGACCAGATGATGACCGACGGATGGTTCTTGTCCCGCTCGACCATGCGCGTCGTCCGGTCGAGGTGGGCCGGCAGCCAGGCGGCGTCCTTGGCCAGCGACTTATCACCATAGCCCATGCCGTGTGACTCAATGTTCGCTTCATCAATAAGGTAAATGCCGTATTGGTCGCAGAGGTCATACCACACCGGCTGGTTCGGATAGTGACACGTGCGCACCGCGTTAATGTTGTGCTGCTTCATCAGCCGCAGATCCGCGATCATGGACTCGACCGTAATCGCCTGCCCCCGATCCGGATCATGCTCGTGCCGATTCACCCCCTTCAGCAGCACCGCCCGTCCGTTGACCAGCAGTTCCCCATCCTTGATCTCAACCTGCCGGAAGCCGACGCGGGAGGGGACGACTTCAACCACGGTCCCGTTCGCGTCCTTCAGCGTGACAAGCAACGAATACAGATACGCCTGCTCGGCCGACCACAGCCGCGGCCGCTCGACGTCAGCGACGAACGCCACGGCCGTGTCGCTGCCCACCGTCGCTTGCACCGCCTGCCGCAACGGTCCCACGACCATCCCGCCTGCCGCATCGTGCAGCTCGACCTCGATCTCAGCGGCCTGCGCCTGCTGTCCCAGGTTCCGCAGCGAAGCCACGACCTGCATGCTCGCATCACGGTAGTCGCTGTCGAGCGTGGTTCGCACTTGCACGTCTCGTGTGTGCAGCTCGCCGACGGCCAGCATATACACACGGCGGAAGATACCACTCAGGCGCCAGAAGTCCTGATCCTCCAGGTAGGAGCCGTCCGACCAGCGATACACCTCGACCGCCAGCAGGTTCTCCCCCGGCCTCAGCAACGGCGTGACGTCGAATTCCGCATCGGTCCGACTGTCCTTGCTGAACCCGACGGGCCGGCCGTTGAGCCATATATAGAATGCCGAAGCCACCCCCTCGAAGCGCAGAAACACGTGCCGCCCGGTCCAGTTCTCCGGCACCGCAAAACGCGTACGGTACGAGGCGACGGGATTGTTCTCCGCCGGGATTCGCGGCGGATCGGCCTTGCCCCACGGATAACCTACATTCACATAGATCGGCACTCCGTATCCGTGTATCTCCCAGTTCGAGGGGACAGGGAGCATCGCCCACGTGCTGTCATCATAATCCACCCGATAGAAGTCGCGCGGACGTTCCGCGGGCTTGGCCACCCAGTGGAACTTCCAGTCACCGTCAAGGGATCGATAGTATGGAGACTGGTCGGCCTTGCCCGTCAGCGCCGACCCGGCATCCGGCCAGATGCAGCGCACCGCCCGCGGTCGCTCGCGGTTAACCCCGGTCACCGACGGGTCCTGCCACTCCGGCGGAGTCTGCGGATCGGAGGAATCGCGAAAGGCAACCGCCGCGGGCTGGTCCGCCTGCGCCGGCGCAGCTACGGAAACGAGCGCACAACCGAGCATGTTAACTGTCACTAGCCATACCACGGCACACTCTCCTGCCCCACGAAGTGGCACACACAGACCCGCCGGAGCCTCAGAGCCACGCCCCGTCTCTTCCTCTTGCCTCTTGCCTTCTGCCCCCTCTCCGTCTGCATTCACCCCTCCACAATCGGCACCGGCGGGCGGACCCTCCATGTGCCGCGGGTGAAATCAGGAACGTTGACGGACCGGCTGCGATGTGCCACTGACCGCTCCGTCAGCTCCGAGATGCAGCTCCACGCGGCCGCATCGTAGACGTCCATATCCAGCGGCTCTCCGGCAATGAGACAGCGAATCAGTCGGTAGTCTTCCAGGTAATCCATCCCGCCGTGCCCGCCGCTGGCCGTGCGCACGCTCTCGGATTTCCACAAGGGATGCTCAAACTCGTCCTTATAGTTGTCCAGCGGCTCCCACTCGTGTGCCGGGCTGCGCCCCTCGATATGAATGCGGTCCGGATAGCCCAGCTTCAGGCCTCGCGTGCCCTGCAACATATGAATGCGACTGTACGGCCGCGGCAGGTTCGTATCATGCACCAGGTAGATCGTCCGCCCCTTCACCGTCTTGATCAGGGTCAGGTTCAGGTCCCCCAGCACGTACTTCTCGTTGCGCCGCGGATCGTCGGCAGCCAAGTGTTCCTGCTGGTGGAGCTGCAGACCGCGTGACGGCCCACTCATCGACACCAGGTAGTCGAAGCGGTCGCCGCGATTCACGTCCATGCATTGGGCGATCGGCCCCAGGCCGTGCGTCGGGTAGAGGTTCCCGTCGCGCGTCATGGAATGGGCCCGTCGCCACAGCCCCTCCCCTTCGGTGCTGAACTTCACGCCGCGCAAATCGTGGAGGTAGCCGCACTCGCCGTGCAGCACTTCGCCGAACAGGCCCTTGCGCACCATGTTCAGCACCATCATCTCCGGGCGATCGTAGCAGCAGTTCTCCATCATCACGCAGTGCTTACCGTACTTCTCGGCCGTCTCCACCAGCTCCCAGCATTCATCGATCGTAACGGCCGCCGGTACCTCGGTGGCCGCGTGCTTGCCGGCGCGCATGGCGGCCACACAGACCGGCACGTGCCACTCCCAGGGCGTGGCCGTGTAGATGAGGTCCAGCTCCTCCTGCTCGCACAGCCGTTCGAAGTCACGCGGCCCGCGGTCGTAGCCCGTCGGGCGACGCTGCCCGGCCTGTACCACAACGTCCTGGATACGCGCGACCTTCTCCGGTACGATGTCGCAGACGGCCCGGATTTCGGCACCGGGCACCTTGAGCAGTTGGTGCACGTGGTTGCTGCCCATGCCGCCGACGCCGACGAAGCCGATACGCACGCCCGGCATCGGCGGAACGGCGAAAAGGCGCTGCGGCTCGGTGAGCGAACCGAGATGCCGAGCGCAGCCGGCCAGCGGCGCCACGGCGGCACCGACGCCGGCTACCGCACCGAGCTTGAGAAACTCGCGCCGGGTGGATGAGACAGCGGGAACGTCGGGAGCGGAGTGTTCGTTCATCGTAGCGCCTCCTCGTGCGTGGCGTGTCCAGCGAGCGTAACCGGTCGGATCGCCGTCTCCGGGGCGACGGCGAAGACTCGCGTAGTGTGCAGACCAAAGGGCGGTTCTGCAAGCGGAGGTCCCATGAAGCCCAGTCTGGTCATGCTGGCGGCCGGCATCAGCAGCCGCTACGGCGGCTGCAAGCAATTGGAGCCGGTCGGACCCGGCGGCGAAACCGTCACCGACTACACCGTCTACGATGCCTGGCGAAGCGGCTTCGGCCGGGTCGTGTTCGTGATCCGGGCGGAAATGGAGCCGACCTTCCGGGAGACGTTGGGAGCACGCATCGGCCGCCACCTGCCCGTCAACTACGTGCACCAGCGCCTCGAGGCATTGCCCGCCGGCTTTCAGCCCCCCGCCGGACGGACCAAGCCCTGGGGCACCGGCCATGCCGTGCTGGCGGCCGGCGATACGCTCGCCGACCCCTTCGTCGTCGCCAACGCCGATGACTACTACGGCGCCTCGTCCGTGGCCATGCTTGGTGAGTTCCTCCAGCAGCGCGACCCCGGCCCGGTGCCAACCTACGCGATGGTCGGCTATCCCGTGCGTGACACGCTGCCTGCGACCGGTGCGGTCTCGCGCGGCCTGTGCCGCTGCACGCCGGACGGCTGGCTGGAACGCATCGACGAGATCATCGGTATCGAGCGTCACGGTGACGGCGGCTGCTACCGCGACGCCACGGGGGCAACGCAGCTTGTGGATGGCGGTGCATGCGTCTCCATGAACTTGTGGGCCTTTCGGCCGCAGTTCCTGAGGCAGGCGTTGGAGGGCTTCACCGCGTTTCTGCGCGCAAACGGGCAAACGCTCGACCGGGAGTTCTACCTGCCGGTGGCCGTCGCGGACGTGATGCGTCAGGGGCGTGCCCGCGTGCGCGTGCTGCCGGCCCGCGAGCGCTGGTGCGGCCTCACCCATCGGGCGGACCGCTCGGCCGTGACCGACATGGTGCGTGACCTCGTGGCACGCGGCGTCTACCCTGAGCGCCTATGGGAATGACTGGTGCCGGGCACGCAGGACCGCCCGCGTGGCTACGTAGTGGGGTGGCATGCCCAAGCCGAAGGCGCCGGCATGTTGTTGTGAGAAGCAGCCTCGCACCGCCTGCAGCGCATGGCGGCGCTGCGCCTGGCCATGCCACCCGCGAACGGCATTCACCGTCCGGATTGCCTGGACTCATTCAGCGTGAGGCGTTACCCAAGTGAGCCGGGAACAACTTGGCCAAACCGTGCAGCAGTTCCTGCCGGACGCTGAACTCATCGGCGCCGAGCCCCTGCCCGGCGGGCACATCCACGACTCGTACGTGCTCACCATTGCTCAACTCGGTCAGACCCGGCGTTTCCTGCTGCAACGCCTCAACCAGCAGGTGTTTCCGCGGCCGGAGCTGCTGACCGAGAACCTGCGCCGCGTCACGACCCATATCCGCCGGAAGCTGGCGGCCGCAGGTGTCCGCGACGTCGATCGCCGGGTGCTGACGCCGGTGCTCACCCGCTCGGGTGCGGACCTCCTCCGCGACGAGAAGGGTGACTGCTGGCGGATGCTCCTGTACATCGAGAACACGCGGACGTATGCGACCGTCACCGCGCCGCCTCAGGCGGAGGCCGCCGGGCGCATCTTCGGCCGGTTCCAGGCCCTGCTGGCCGACCTGCCGCCGCCGCCTCTGCACGACACCATCCCCGGCTTTCACGACACGCCGCGCCGCTACGCCGCGTTCGAGCGTGCGGTGGCCGGCGACGAACGCGGCCGGGCGTCTGCCGTCCGGACGGAAATCGACTTCGCACGCGAGCGCCAGGCGTTGGCCAGGGCACTCACGGGCCTCCAGGAATCGGGGGCACTCCCGGCCCGCGTCGTACACAACGACGCCAAGATCACCAACGTCCTCTTCGACGCGACCGACGACGAGCCGCTGTGTGTCGTGGATCTGGATACCGTCATGCCGGGCCTGGCGGGGCACGACTTCGGCGACATGGTGCGCTCGATGACCAGCGGCTGCGCCGAGGATGAGCCCGACTCCGCGCAGGTCGCGCTCCATCTGCCGCTCTTTACCGCCCTGACGCGAGGCTACCTGTCGGCCGCCGGCGGCTTCCTCACCCCGGCCGAGCGCGCCCACCTCGTACCCGCCGCGGAGGTGATTATCTTTGAACAGGGCTTGCGCTTTCTGACCGACTACTTGCAGGGTGATATGTACTACCGAGTCTCGCGGCCGGGGCATAACCTCGACCGCTGCCGGACCCAGTTCCGGCTGCTGGAGTCCATGGAACAACACCGGGCGCAGATGCAGCGCGTAGTTAACGCTTGTGATAAGCCGGCTCTGTAGACGCCGGATTACACAGGACCACGCAGAAGGGAAACCCGTAGCAGCCTGTTGAAGAAGTAGCGTCGGCCCCCCGCGGCCGACGTACAGGGCCTCAAATGCACCGGTCTTCCGGCCATCGAGCGCGCTCCGACCGTTCTTCAACAGGCTGGCAGGGCGGCATCCCCGAACACGGTAGCATGCCCGAACAGGGTGGCATGCCCAAGCCGAAGGCGCCGGCATGCAGTGATAGATGGCGGCCCGTCGGGCGCGGGAAAGCTCGGTCCCGGCGCGCCGGGACCATGCCTTCCCGCCGACCGGCGGCTGCTGCAATCCCGGCGTGCCGGGACGCCTTCGGCTTGGGCTTGCCACCCTCCCGGTCTCCCCTTGGCGCGGTCCCGTTCAGTCCGAGCGCTCGAAGCGCGCCTCGGCCGAGCAGCTCGTCCTGCCGTTGGGCAGCAGCGTGCGCGCCTTCAGCACCGTAGTTTCCTTTAACTCGACGGGCGCCTGGTACCGCAATGACGCCGCCGTCGGCTCACTGCCGTCAACTGTGTAGAATAGCTCACCCGCACCGAAGGGATTGTCCAGCGACACCGCCAGCGCGCCACTGAATACTCCCTGCGTCACGACCTGCCCGTCGCGCACGAAGCGCGGCGCGGGAACATAGTAGTTGACTCCGAGCGCGTCCAGACGCGCGTAGTGCACGCGCAACCGTGCCTGGAAATCGCCCCAGTCGCGAGCCTCTCGTGGTGACCACATCACCTCAGCGAGCGCACACAAACGCGGGAACACCTGCCAGTCCACCCGGGCCTCCGGTGCATGTTCCGTCCACATGTTGCCCTCGGCGCCCAGAATGTGCCTGGCTGCCTCAGCCGACAGCTCCGGCGGAGTGGGCTCAAAACTGTAGACGGTCTCCAGCGGCACGTACCCCATCTGCGTGGGTTCCTCGGGGTGTTTCGCCTGGGCATAGTCAAGATAACAGTGAGTTGTGGGTGAGCAGATGACATCGTGATTCGCACCGGCGGCCGCCACTGCCCCCTTGAGGCCCCGCCACGACTGCACCGTCGCATCCGGCGCCACGCCGCCTTCCAGAATCTCGTCCCAGCCGATGAGCCGCCGGCCGTGACTGTTCAGAAAGCGCTCGATCCGGCGGACGAAGTAACTCTGTAGCTCGTTCTCATCGCGCAGCCCCTCAGCCCGCATGCGCGCCTGGCACTTCGGGCAGGCCTGCCACCGTGCCTTGGGACACTCATCTCCGCCGATGTGGACGTACTCGGACGGGAACAAAGCGATGACCTCGCTGAGCACGTCCTCAAGGAACTCGAACGTGCGCTCATTCCCGGCGCAATACACATCCTCGCGCACGCCCCACTGGGTGGAAACCTCGAAGGGACCGCCGGTGCACGACAGCTCCGGATAGGCAGCCAGCGCCGCCTGACAGTGGCCGGGCATCTCGATCTCCGGCACGATGGTAACATATCGACTGCGCGCATACGCTACGATTTCGCGCACGTCGTCCTGCGTGTAGAAGCCGCCGTAGCGCTGCTCGCCCTGTCCGCGCCAGGCGCCGACCTCTGTGAGCTTCGGATACTTCTTGATCTGCACGCGCCAACCCTGGTCTTCGGTCAGATGCCAGTGCAGCACGTTCAGCTTGTGATACGCCAGCAGATCAATGTAGCGCTTGATGAACTCCTTGCTCATGAAGTGCCGGCCGCAGTCGAGCAACATGCCGCGCCACCGATAGCGCGGCACGTCGCTGATCTCCACACAGGGGAAGGTGCACGCGGCGCCCGCTGGCGCTGGGCCGGTGGTCAGCACCGGTTGGGCAAGCTGGCGCAGCGTCTGCACGCCCAGAAACAGCCCGCGGGCGTGCGCGGCTTCCAGACGTACCTCAGTCGGCGTGATGCGCAACGTGTACGCTTCTTCGCCCGCCGCTTGCCGGTCGCCCGGGCCACCCAACAGGACGAGGCTCCCCGCCGGAAAGAGACCGTCGGACGTAGCCCGTTCAGTCACGGGCAGCGCGTTGCCCGTAAGTGTACGCAGATGGTCAGCCAGATACCCGGCGACCGCCCGCACCTCGGCGTCCGCCGTCCCGACGATCACCTCACTGGTCGGCTTCAGCTCGAAACAAACGGCCTGCACGCTCATTTGTGCCGGCCTCGGAATCAACGCGGGAACCGCTGCGCCCGGCTCAGCCGCCGCCATGGACGTCTGCACCAGGCACGCCAGCAAAACGACCGGCCTAACTGTCCTCATCACCATAACACGCCTCCGCAGCCCTCGGTGAACCACGCTGTCCTCATGTCTGCTCGGCGCCCGGCGAGCTGCGCCACAGTGTCCGCAGCAGCCACAGCAAACCGCCACCGCTGGCGACGAACGCCACCACGCCGACGACTCCGGCCGTCGAGCGCCCGTAGATGAAGCTGCCCGTCCCGAACAGCGCCGAATACACGAGTACACAGCCCAGGAACCAGCCCAGCAGCGCCAGGCTGAGGCGGTCCGGCGCGGCCGCCACGCCGCTGGCGGCGCGAAACTCGCGCCAGCCCGGCCCGGCCGGCCGCACCAGCCGATAGAAACGCAACAGCGTTTCGCGCTCCACCGGCGGCGTCAGGTACGTCACCACCACCCACACGACCGTCGTAAAGGCCACGGAGCCCACCAGCCCCCAGTGCCCGCTGATCGGCACCCCCAGCTTCCGCGCGATCAACAGGAACACGGCGGCCGCAAACGATGCCGCCATCGCGGCCAGCTCGCTCCAGGCATTAATCCGCCACCAGAACCATCGTAATAGATACAGCAGCCCGGTCCCCGCGCCGATCGAAAGCATCAGATCGAACGCGTCCTTCGCCGTCGTCAGCGCGAACATCAGCGCCCCTGATAGTATCATCAGCGCCGCGCTGACCACCCGCGAAACCAGCACCAGCTGCCGCTCACGGGCAGCAGCGCTCTCTGCCCCCCTCTCCCTTCCCGGGAGAGGGCCGGGGTGAGGGTCACGCCCCCCAGCCTCGCGCCCGCCTGCGTCTTCGCTCTGTCGGCTATCGCGCAGGATAAACCGCCGGTAAAAGTCCACCACCAAGTACGAGGTACCCCAGTTCATATGCGTCGTCATGGTGGAGACGTAGGCAGCCAGCAACGACGCCACCAGCAGACCGAGCAGACCATGAGGCAACAACGTCAGCATCGCCGGATAAGCCATGTCGTCACCGATGAGTTTCTCACTCACATGCGGCAACACAGCCTTGAGATCGTCGAGCGTAGGGAACACCAACATCGAACAAAGGGCGACAACGATCCAGGGCCATGGCCGGAGGGCATAATGGGCGACGTTGAACCACAGTGTCCCTGCCAGGGCGTCGCGTTCACTGCGCGCGGCCAGCATCCGCTGGGCGATGTAGCTCCCGCCGCCCGGCTCCGCCCCGGGGTACCATACCGACCACCACTGCACCGCCAGCGGGATGATGAAGATGCCCAGGGCCAGGTCCCAGTTGCCAAAGTCCGGCAGCAGGTTGAGTTTCTCGGCGGGGAGCTTGCTCACCAGCCCGCTCAGCCCGCCTACCTGCGGAAGTTGCAGCGAATAGTAGGCGGCCCCAAATACACCGAACATGGCCAATGCAAACTGTAGAAGGTCCGTGGCCAGCGCGCCCCACAGACCGGCGATGCTGCCGAAGACAATGCAGATCGGCACGCACACCAGCACCGCCTGCCAGCGCTCCCAGCCAAGCATCACATTCGCAATCTTGGCGGCCGCCAGCGTAACGCTGGCCATGATGACACAGTTGAAGAAAAGGCCCAGGTAGAGTGCCCGAAACCCACGCAGGAACGCCGCCGACGCGCCCGAGTACCGTAACTCATAGAACTCCAGGTCGGTCAGCACCCGCGAGCGCCGCCACAACCGGGCGTAGAAGAACACCGTCATCATGCCCGTCAACAGGAATGCCCACCATTCCCAGTTGTCGGCCACCCCCTTGGTGCGGACCATGTTCGTCACCAGGTTCGGCGTGTCCGTGCTGAACGTGGTGGCCACCATCGACGTGCCGATCAGCCACCAGGGTGCCGCCCGCCCGGAGGCGAAGAACTCCGTGGTCCCCCGTCCCGCCCGGCGGGCGAAAAACAGCACCGGCGCGAAAGTGACCAGCAGGCTGGCCACCACGATCAACCAGTCCAAACCATTCAATTGCATGATGCCAACCCTGAGAGTCCCCAACCCCACTCCCGTCCCTGGCCGCGAGGGACCGGAAGAGTGCCGAAACGCCCGAGCATCCCCCCCTCACCCTGCCCTCTCCCCCAAGCGGGAGAGGGGTCCTGCCGCCAGCTCCTGCATCATCCGGCGCCCAGCGGCAGTGCCGGACAGCCGGCGCCCTGCGGCACTCCCAGCCAGCTCAAACGAGCTCCGGCCGCCAGCGCACGAACGCCTCCAGCGCCTGATACTCCGGCAGACCCAGCCGATCATAAAGCTGGGCCGTGTGCCGGTTGCGATCCTCCGCCCGCTGCCAGAACTCCCGCGTGTCCCAGGGCCCCGGAAACGGAGCTTTGTCCTTCTGCGTCTCGTGATTGAAGATGGCGGTCCGTTTGCGCTCGACCTCATCCGGGCTGAGCGGCACGGCCATCTCGATCGCCTGCGGCTCCCACTCCTGCCAGGCGCCGCGGTACAACCAGACCTCACACATGGCCAGCCACGGACGCTCCGCCAGGCTGTGCAGCGCGGCCGCGATGGCCGCCAGGCAGACGCGGTGCGTTCCGTGCGGATCGGACAGGTCGCCCGCCGCGTACACCTGATGCGGGTGGACCCGTTCCAGCAGTTCCACGATGATGTTGATGTCCGCCTCGCTGAGCGGTTTCTTTCGCACGCGGCCGGTCTCATAGAACGGCATATCCAGGAAGTGAATGTGCTCCGGCCGAACACCGGAGTAGCGGGCAGCCGCCCGCGATTCGCTGCGCCGGATCAGCGTCTTAAGCTGCTGCAGCTCCGGGCCGTCGATCTCGCCCGCGGCCTTCGCGCGCAGCAGCGCACCCACTGCCTGCTCGAGGCGCGGTGCATCCGGTGCGCTGAACAGAGCGAACACCCGGCAGAACTCGGTCACGAAATCCACGTGCCGCACCGCCTTGTCGTCAAACACCGCGATGCTGCCGGAAGTCTGGTAGGCGACGTGCACCTCGTGACCCTGCTCGCACAGGCGGATGAGCGTCCCGCCCATGGAGATCACGTCGTCGTCCGGGTGCGGGCTGAAGACAACCACGCGTTTCGGGAAGATGTCGCCCGGCCGGCGCACCCCGGGAGGCACCGGGCGCTGGCGTTTGGAAGCCTGCCGCGCCACCGTCTCGGCCTCCACGACGGGCGCGCTTTCGCTCGCCGGCTTGCCGCCGGGCCAGCCAGTGATGGTGTTCTGCAAGCTCTTGAACACCTCGATGTTCACGTCGTAGGCCGACCCGCGCACCGAGAGCAGCTCCTGTAACCCGTTCTCGTTATAGTCCTCCGCCACCAACTTCAGGATCGGTTTGCCCAGCTTCAGGGCCAGCCACACGACTGCCCGCCGGGTGGTCGCTTCGTCCCAGCTCTGCCCGAACTCCGCCACCGCGCCCAGCAGCCACGGCGTCTTGATCGAGGTCAGCTCGCTCGCGGCCGCCCGATCCAGCGCAAAGTGCACGTTACCGTGTTGTTGCAGGAAGCTGGCAGGCACCGCGCTGCCGACCTCCCCCTCGGCCGCTTGGCGAACGATCTGGGCCTTCTGCTCGCCGAAAGCCAGCAGCAGAATGCGGCGTGCCTCCAGAATGGTCGCCACGCCCATGGTGATTCCGCGCCGCGGCACGTTCAGTTCGCCAAAGAAGTCACTGGCCGCGTCGCGGCGGGTCACCTTGTCGAGAGTGATGAGGCGCGTCCGGCTGTCGCGCGGCGAGCCGGGCTCGTTGAAACCGATGTGCCCGGTCCGCCCGATACCCAGAAGCTGCACGTCGATGCCGCCGGCCTCGCGGATCAGCCGCTCATACTCGCTGCAGAACGCCCGCACGTCCTCCTGCCGCAACGTGCCGTCGGGAATGTGAACGTTCGCACGGTCGATGTCCACGTGCGCAAACAGGCTCTCCGCCATGAAGCGATGATAGCTCTGCAGGGCGTCCGGGCGCATCGGCCAGTACTCATCGAGGTTGAACGTCGTCACGTGCTGGAAGGAAAGACCCTCATCCCGATGCAGGCGCACCAGTTCGTCATAAACGCTCTGCGGCGTCGAGCCGGTGGCGAGACCGAGGACCGCGCGCTCGCCGCGGGCTGCCTTGTCGCGCAGGACCTGGGCAATCTCCTTGGCCACGGCCCGACTGGCGGCCTCGCTGGACTCATACACGGCCACGACGCCGCCGGGCCGGCCGGCCTCGCCTGCACCCATGCCCCCGAGAGCAAAACAACGCGGCGTGCTGGTCATCGACTTCTCCTCGGCATGCCTAACAGGACTCCCCTCCCTCCCAGGGAGGGGACGGGGGAGGGTTGCGTGGCCCCGGCATTACCCGTCACCCTACCTTCTCCCCTTGTGCCTGTTTGGCGTCCCGCGCGCCGCGGGCGCCAGGCTTTCCCGCAACCGCGGTCGCGCTTAAGCGTGGTCGCGCCACAGGCGTGCATCCTCACCTCCGCTACCCTCACCCCTGCCCCTCTCCCTTCCAGGGAGAGGGGTTCTCCACGGCACTCCTAGCGGCTGGAGAGGGCGGCCGTGGGGATACGCTGGTCCTTCACCCCCGGGCCGGCGTAGCGAACCTCCAACGCGTCATCCCCGGTCCTCTCGAAGAACTCCACGCGGATGGTGTGGGCACCGGCCGCCAGCGGCACCTCCCCCGCCGTCGCCTGCAGACTATGCAGACCGTCATTGTCAACAACGAGCGTGTCCCCGATGTACAGCCGACTACCGTCGTCGGAGGCGACCGTGAATCTGTACATGCCGTCTTGCGGCACCGTCACCAGCCCGCTGTATCGGAAGCCGAAGTGCTCGGCCTGGTTGCGCTGGCTGAAATCGAAATCCGGGCAGCGCCCCGTCTTCACGGGCGTCAGCCTGGTGAAATCCGGCAGGCGATCCCAGTCGCCTTCGTAATACTCATACTTAAGACCGGGCTGTGCCCCCTCGGCAGACGACGCCGGGCGCAGCGCCACTTGGGTGAACACAGCGACGGCAGGCGCGCTCACCGGCCGCCCGGCGCGGAAGCAGCGCGCCCGCACCGTCGTCGTCTTCGTCAGGGAAATCGGGCCCTCCACCAGCGGCGAAGAAGCCGTCGGCGCGCTGCCGTCGATCGTATAGCGGATCTCTGTATTCTCGCGCGGGGGCCGTACCGTCACCTCCAGCTTATCCACGAACACCATGTGCTCGGCGGAGATGGCCGGCGGCTCCGTCACGTCCGGCGCGCCCGCAATATCGAGCACGACGACCGTGTCCACCGCATCGGGCGCGGTGGCCGGCAGCTTGACCACCAGCGCGTCTTCCGCGCGCGCAACCGCCAGCGGCTTCCGCTGCGCATCCGCCAGCAGATAGGCACCGCGGGCTTCATTGAACAGCCCCCCGATGGCAAGCTGACCATCCATCGGCCAGTCGAACACATGCAGATACAGCCGCGTGCCGCCGCCTTCCGGCGCGGTCTGCGTGCAACGCCCCCACGCCTGCGGCGGAAACGGGCCGGCCGAGGTCGCGTAGATCGACTCGCCGTTCACCGCCAGCCACGCCCCCATCGCCTGCAGCCGCTCGACGCACGCCGGCGGGAACTCGCCCTCGGCCGTCGGCCCGACGTTGAGCAGGAAGTTGCCGCCCTTCGAGGCAATGTCCACCAGCATCCGGATCAGCTCCGTGGACGACTTCCAGTCCTCATCGAGCCGGTTGTAGCCCCAGTGCCGGTTGAGCGTCATGCACGTTTCCCAGGGAACGTCCAAGATCGCCGCCGAAGGAATCATCTGCTCCGGCGTGCCGTAGTCACCTGCGAAGTGCCCCTTGCCGGCACGGCCCCGCGCGAGATGACCCTTGTCGACCCGGTCGTTGATGATCACGTTCGGCTGAAGCTGCCGGCACAGGTCGTACAGCGGCTGCCCGTACTCGTGCGTCCAGGTGTCCTCCCACTGCCCGTCGAACCACATCACGCCGATGTCGCCGTACTTGGTCAGCAGCTCCTCGACCTGGCCGCGCAGGTGCTGCACGTAACGCCCGAAGTCCGCGCCCTCGGCCGAGCGGCTCTCCCACGACCGGCGCGGCAGGTAATCCGGGTGATGCCAGTCCATGATCGAATGGTACCAGCACATCCGCAGCCCCTGCCGCCGGCACGCGTCGGACAACTCCTTCATGATGTCCCGCCGAAACGGCGTGGACATGACGTCGTAGTCCGTCAGTGCCGAGTCAAACAGACAGAAGCCGTCGTGGTGCTTGCTGGTGATGACGATGTAGCGCATGCCCGCCTCTTGCGCGACGCGCACCCAGGCATTCGCATCGAAGCGGACCGGATTGAACTGCGCTACGAAGCGATCGTATTCCTCGATCGGGATGTGGGCGGTCTCTCGAATCCACTCGCCGTGGTCCGTCCCCGTCCCCCACTGCCCGGCCGGGATCGCGTACAACCCCCAGTGAATGAACATCCCGAACCGCGCTTCCCGCCACCAACGCAGGCGCTGAGCGAATTGCTCGGGCGTCTCGGCAGTAGCGGGTACTTGCGTGGCAATCGGTGCCCCCGCAACGGCCTGGGTCTCCGCCGCCGGCGCGGCTGCCGCGCCGCAGGCAACAGCCAGAACAGCCAGCAGCAGACCCAAAGACTGCGCGTACTCCATGGTCCTGTTCATGCGTTTCTCCTCGTCATTCATAGATAACGCGCGGGTCGCGCTATCCCCGACCGACGGGCAGGTAGCGCCGGCTTCTCGCCACCGCCTCGCCCGCGCCCACGCGTTCCGACAGGATTTGACACTACCTTGCAGACGCCCGCAATAAGCCCGGGCTAGGATAGGAGAACCAGAGCTGCCCGGCGGTGAGCCCCGACGACCGGAGCCGCCCACCGCCAGTTTCCACGCTGGGAGAAGCACATGCCTGAACACACCACAGATGAGCAGCCGCGGACCCCGCGGCGGGAGTTCCTGCTGACCAGCGCCAAGCTGGCCGCCCTTGCCGGTCTGGTGCCGGCCGCCCTCGAAGCCCGGGCCGCGTCCGAGCCGAAGGCCGAGCAGCCTCCTGCACCCGCCAATCCCGCCGACGACCCGCTCGTCGGTTACTGCGGCTACAACTGCCGCTCCTGCCCTGCCCGGTCGGAGAACAAGGAGGAGCGACTCAAGATGATCGAGGGCTGGAACAAGCTCTTCGGCCTGCACTACACCCCGGACAAAGTCCCTGGGTCGGAGCCCTGCCGCGGCTGCAAGAGCGAGGGCCCCATCGCGGACGAGCTCTGCAAGGCTCGTCCCTGTGCGAAGGAGAAGGGCATTCGCTCGTGTGCGGAGTGCGAGACCTTCGGGTGTCCCAAGATGCGGCAACTGATGGCCGATCGCAACCAGTTGCTGCTCGGCCTGGCTGGCCGGCCCGAGATCACGAAGGAGGAATATGAACGCAGCGCACGCCAGTTCGAGAGCGTGCCGAACCTCATTCGCATCCTGGCTGAGAAAGGCAAGCTGCCCGCCTGGGTGAAGGAGTACTACCTGCACGGTTGAGCGGCAGGCACGGTTGCAACGTCGCACACGAGGAAGTGGCGGCAATCCCGGTCGCCAGGGCGGTACCGGGCCATGGAGCCCCGCGACTTACGGCCTCGTCTCGCGCGGATTGTGCTGCAGGCGGACGCGTATGTCCAGCCGGTCTCGCTCAACGCCGGCTACACCGTACTTGCCGTTCGCGTCGCGGAAAACGAGTTCGCGCTCATCCCGGTGGAGAACCACCAGGTACGGATCAAGATGCTGCGCCAGGGAGGCGTAGGCCGCCTGCGCTGCCTCCGGGTTCGCGTACTGGACGATCAGACGAGTGAAGCTACCGGCCGCCGGCGTCTCGTAATCACCTGCGACGCCAATGGTCTTACCTTGCATCAGCAGGACGTCGCCCTCGCCGAGCGTGAAGACGCCTTGCAGCGTGTACGGACCGCAAACGACCACCTCCGAGCCGGGCACCAGCCCCGGCGCCGGCAGCAGGTCCAGCACGGGCACCACGCCGTCGTCCGGTATGGCCGCCTGCACATCATTGACGACTCGGATCATGGATGACAGGCGCTTCTCGTCGCCGCCGGGGTTGTTGATCTGGATGAAGTAGCGGTCCTTCTGGGCCACGACCTGGAACGGGTTGCCGAAGTTCCGCCCGACCACACCTTCCACCGGTGTGCCCCGGCCGCGGAGGCTCAGGTACATCCCGCGCGCGGCCGTCGGCGTTGTCATCTCGTAAACTTCGAGGGTCAGCGTCGCGTCGGCCTTCGCGTAGCGCTGCACGGCCACCTCCCGAAAGCCCATCTCCAGGAAGACCTCGGCCGCCCCGTCGATGTGATTGAACAGGTCCTGTCCGATGAAGCGTCGCGCTCGCTCCGCACGCGTCCATTCCGGGCCAGGGGCATCCGGACAGAGTCCGAGGCAGGACACGGGGGATTGCTGCAGCTCTTGGGCCCGTGGTGCCACCGACACACCGCCGCCCCACCGACAGCCGGGCAGTGTGCTGAGTACCAGCAGCGCGAGCACGATGCCCGCCACATGGGCTCCGCGGAATGCCCTTGCTCGCCGCTTGCAGACACGCGGCAACGGGCGAACCGCCACCCGCATCGTGCACCTATGAAGTCCTGGACACCGGTCGTCCGCGCTCCGGGCGGGGTTCAGAGAAGAGAAGAAAGAGCGATCCGCCCACCAGGGACTCGAAGTCCCTGGCAACCACCGTGCGCCCTCCGGGCACAGAGCCCGTACTCTCCTTCGCCCGGAGGGCGAACGAGCATTGCCAGAGCCTTCAGGCCCTGGAGCCCACCTTCTTCCTCCTCTCTCTTCTCGCTCGGAGGGCAAGCGAATCCCACCACCGGAGGCCGCACGCTCGCGGTTCGGATCGCGGGGTCGCAGGTCACAGCTCGAAGCGCCCGGCGCAGACCGGACCAACCGGGGTTCCCCCCGCGGCCTACGCATGCAGCACCTTCACCTTGGCCGGGTCCACCAACCCCAGCCCCAGCTTCTCTGCGTACCGCAGATACTCAGTGTACTTGGGATGCTCGTCGACTCTGACGCCGGCTTCCTTGCGCTTCTGAACCATCAACCCGTGACACACCGAGTCGAGCGCGAACGGGTCGGTCGCGAAGAAGAGGTTCCGGTAGTCGTAAGTGAACTGGGCGGCCGGCATCGGCCCGCCGTCGTACTGACCCCGCAGCCCGTCGGTCACGTTGAGCACCAGCTTGTCGCGCATCACGGGGAACGCCAGCACTTCCGTGCACACGTCGAAAAACAGCGGCTGGTGCAGCCGGTTCGTGTTGCAGATCGCCCCGTAACCCAGGTTCTTGGTGGCCATCGAGATGCCGTTGCCCGTGTTCTTGAACACCGGCACGTTGATGAGCTTCGTCATCCGCTGCGTGAGCAGCTTGCCGAAGTAGGAGTGCTTGCCGTTGAACACGTGCTGGTTCAGGTACGGCAGGTCCTTGGGCCCTTCCACGTCCGCCCAGTAGAACACCTCCCGGTCGAAGTTCGGCGCGCTGACGTGGTTGCCGTCCTTGTCCAGCCAGCGACTGTGGTCCGCGTTCTCACCCTCCGGCAGGTCCTCGACCATCGTTTGCAGGCCCTCGATCTTCACCCCCGGGAAACGCGCGGCCGTGAAGCCCGCATCGGTGAGCATGAAGTCGAAGCGGTCCCAGATGACGATGTTCTGCCGGGCGATGCCGTTGCCCGTCAGCCAGTCGATGATCGCCTGCACCAGCTCGAGCCGCGTGCTCATCAATCCCGGCCCCACCGGGTTGACCTTGATGCCGACGATGTCGTCCTTGCCGAACAGCAGCTTGAAACTCTCCTGCATGTTCTGCCCGGTCAGCTCCTGCACACCGCGGGCGAACATCTTCTCGACGACGCTGGGAACGAACCGCCCGTCGGCGATGACCGCCGCGTCCTCGACCTGCACGACCTTGCCCGGAAACAAGCCGGGCAGCGAGTACTTCGTGCGCGGAACCTTCAGGGCATCCTCGAGGTTGGTCTTCGGCTTTGCCGGCGGCGTGGGCTGGGCCGCCTGCTGCGCCCATGCGTGCGGCGTGCCCAGCAGCAGGCCGGCACCAGCCGCCCCGAGCTGCAGGAACCGCCTTCGACTTACCGCCGCCGTCCATCCGATCTCCGGAAGTTGATGGGAATCCATGGTGCTCACCGCAGGGGTAGGAACGCGCGGGCTGGTGGTGACGCCCCACGGCGTGCGTTGCCCGCCGGCCCGCACCACGACCGGCACACTCTACGCCACTTCCGTCCGGCCGGCAACCGTAACCCCCCGCGCGGCCCCCCACCTCGACGTGTCCTCCGACCCGATACGCTCACCCGCGCACCACGCCGCCTTGTTACCAGCATGATACACAGCGGCCACCCAGGGGCTCCCCCTTGGGCAGACCCCTCGCGATCAGCCCCCAGCGGCCCCCTGGCCCGGCGCGGACCGCCGGCCACCGCAAACCCTGGAACGCTCGAGCGTCCCGGCCACGGGCCGTCCGCGTCCGCCGCCGCCGTTGGACCGCCGCCCAGCTTCGGGTATCCTTGCTGCCTGTTCCAGCCGGTTGTGCGGCAAGAAGACGGGCTTCACACCCGTGGGTATAACCAGGAGACCTCAAATGAAGTTGTCGTTCGGGATTCTCGCGGCGATCGTGGCGTGCGGCTTGGCGGTCGGCACCCCTGCCAGTGCTCAGCAGGCGGACACCGCCAGCCAGATCAAGCAATTGGAGCAGGCCCAGCAGGAGCTGCGGACGGAACTGGACGGGCTCAAGCGGGAAATGCAGGCCATGCGCGAGCAGCTTCAGCAGGCGCTCGCCCAGATGCGGTCGGCCCAGCAGCCCGCCCAGCCCCAGCCGCGGCCTGCGGCCCAACTCGTCGGCAAGCCCGCCCCGGAGTACACCTTCAAGACGATCGACGGCAAGGAAATGAAGATCGGCGGCAACCCCGGTAAGCCCCAGGTCGTCTTCTGCTACGCCTCCTGGTGCGGCTTCTGCCGGAAAGCGCAACCGTGGATCGAGACCGTCTACCAGAGCTACAAGGACAAGGGCGTGGATGTCCTCGCCATCAACCTCGACGACCGCGGCGATCCCGAGAAGAACAAGCGGGCCAAGACCGAAGAGCAGAGCCTCCAGCAGTACAACGAAGCCAAGCTCACCATGCCGATGACCATGACCACGGCCGACAACGACACCCGTAAGGTCGCCGGTGACTACAAGGTGCAGAGTTTCCCCACCCTGTTCGTCGTCGGCAAGGACGGCACCATCGAGGCCGTCCACATCGGCGCCAAGGAAGGCCTCGACAAGACCATCGCCGCCGAACTGGACATACTGCTGGCCGGCAAAACCCGCGCGGACTTCCCCGCCGGATCGTAGGCCGCAGGCTTGCCGCGTCTGGACCCCTCTCCCCCCGGGAGAGGGGCAGCGGCGAGGGCGGCGGAAGCCCAGGTCCCCCTGGTGCGCGAACGTGCCCACCCGCCACGCGGTACACGCCGGGTACATACCCGGCTTGAGCCCACGCGGGGTCCTCGGTCAAGCCGCGGGCTTGAGCCCGCGCGGGGTCGGCTGGCGGACGGTTGACGCAGAACCGACACAACGCGGGCAGCCTCAATTCCCTGAGGCTGCCCGCACCTTCTCCCCGCTCCTCTGGCACCCGCGGACTCTATGGTTGTGCTCGGTCCGCTTCGACGTAGCCCACGGCGTTGCTGTACAGGTCGGACGGCAAGCTTGTCCCTCCCCTCAGCAAGGGGACCTCAAAACTGGATGGCAGCAGGAATACCGCCACTCGATTCGCCTGCCCGTCGGTTCCTCCCGTACAGATGTCGCATTCCCAGCCACCCCCGCTTCCGATCGTAGTAACGGGGCGGTCCCAGTACGGCTTGGTCCACCAACCGCTTCCCACCCGGATGTACACGGCCAGGATGTGCGTGGCGGTGTCCACGTGGCACACCTGTCCCTGCATGACGTCGTCCGGAGCTCCGCAGCTTCCCGGGGCTGGCACATAGGTAAGACGCAGGGTGGGGTCATCCAGGCGACAACCTGCACCGGACCAGTTGTCATCGAGCCGTTCACAGTCGAACACCCCGAGCATCCCGGTCTTCATCACCCCCGCAGAGGTGAACACTCCCCATGCCTTTCCCTGGGGGCCCTCATTCGCTTCCTTCCAGGGCTCATCGAATGCCTCGAAGTAGAAGTAGTCAACGTCTCGGTCCTCGGCCCAGGAAATGAAGTTCTTGAAATAGAATGCCGCGTTATCCGGCCCCGGCACCGCCGCTCCAACGGCGTTGCCCCCACTGGGCCAGCCCGTTTCTCCCACCATGACGCTCTTGGTCGTGGCGTGCGTCAACTGGTCGTATTGTTGGTTGAGCGTCGAGAGCGCCGTATCGAGCGATATACCCTCCCAGTAGGGATAGAAGTTGGCAATCACAACATCGCCGGCCTCCATGACAGTCGGGTTGGCAAGCAACGCCGACCAGGCGTCGGACGCACCCACCGGTACTCCTGAAACCCCGGACTTCACGGCCTCGATGTAATCCACGAGCTGTGCCGCCGTCACGTCAGCGCGCAATAGCGCCTCGCTGCCCACGATGATCAAATCGGCATTCCCGGCGTTGGCGATGGTGACGGCCGCGTTGATCTCTCTTTCATTGGCGCTCGCGTCCTTCCCAATCCATACCCCAACGGCCACCTTCAGCCCGAAGGACCTGGCAATCGCTGGAGCTTCCTCCACCCCCAGTGAGCACCCATAGGTTCTGATCCATTCCACGTAGGGGCCCATCGCCGCTATCAGTTCCCGGACCTGATCAAACCCAACCGTACCACCCTGATCCGGGTTCTGCCCCGGACGAACGAAGGGGCCGAAGTCGACGCCGTGGACCTTGCAGGAAACCGCAGGCCACTCAAAGAACGTGGCCGTGATCGTTGCCTCATCGCTCAGTTGAAGCGTGGTCGTCGCGGCATAGACGTCGCCAAGACGCGCCACGTCGCCGGTCCATTGATTGAATCTCTTGCCCACCGGTACCTGCGCGGCAACCTGAATCGACGCGCCACGGGCATAGGGCCCCGATCCCGAACCTCCAACCACGGTCAGAACCACCTTGTCGCACTCATCCCCGACACCGTTGCCGTCGGCATCCGCCTGGCCCGGATTCGCCGCATCCGGACAGTTGTCACCGGCGTCGACGACCCCGTCCGCATCGGTGTCGCGCTGGCTTGCGGAGCAGCCGTTCGCGTCGACGTCCTCTCCGGACGGCGTTTGGGGACATAGATCGTCCGCGGCCGAGACCCCATCGTCGTCCGTGCCGCGCTGGCTGACGGAGCATCCGTTGGCATCAACCGGGTCGCCCGGCGGCGTTCCCGGGCATGAGTCAGTGGGATCCCGCACGCCGTCGCTGTCGCTGTCGATCGATGGGGAATACGGGGCGGGCGAGTCTTCACACGCGATGAAACTCGGACAACACCCTGCCACGCACAGCAGTCCGACGACAACACCACCTGCTCCCAGCCTGTAGACTTGTGGCACACCCATGAAATGCCCTCCCCTCTGACACCACGTCGATGCTTATCACCCAGGCCCACCCCGCCCGCCGACCAGCTTGCGCGCAGCAAAGACCCCGCTCGGTGATGCCGGCGTTCGTTGGCACTGCCGCTCGCCGACGGGAACCGTCAGCGACCGTTTACGCCAGCGTGATCGACTTGTCCTTGTACACGTCCTGAATCACGTGCAACAGCTTCACCCCCTCCTCCATCGGGCGCTGGAACGCCTTGCGACCGGAGATCAGGCCCATGCCGCCCGCACGCTTGTTGATCACCGCGGTGCGGGCCGCCTCCGCGAAGTCATTCTGCCCCGAAGCGCCGCCGGAGTTGATGAGCCCGATGCGGCCCATGTAGCAGCCGGCCACCTGGTACCGCGTCAGGTCGATCGGGTGGTTGCTGGTGAGCTTCTCGTACACCAGCTTGCTCGTCTTGCCGAAGTTGATGGCCGTGAAGCCGTTGTTGTTCTCCGCCTGCTTCTGCTTGATGATGTCCGCTTCCAGCGTCACCCCGAGGTGATTCGCCTGGCTCGTCAGGTCGGACGAAACGTGGTAGTCCACCCCGTCCTTCTTGAACGCGTTGTTGCGCAGGTAGCACCACAGCACGGTGACCATCCCAAGCTGATGCGCCAGCGCAAAAGCCTCGCTGACCTCCTGAATCTGCCGGCTGGACTCGTCCGATCCGAAGTAGATCGTTGCCCCGACGGCCGCACAGCCCATGTCCGCCGCCTGCTGCACGTGCGCAAACATCACCTGGTCGTACTTGTTCGGGTACGTCAGCAGCTCGTTGTGGTTCAGCTTCAGCAGGAACGGTATTCTCGGCGCGTACTTGCGGGCGACCGCGCCCAGCACCCCCAGCGTCGAGGCCACCGCGTTGCAGCCGCCCTCGATCGCCAACTTGACGATGTTCTCCGGGTCGAAGTAAGCCGGGTTCGGCGCAAACGACGCGCCAGCGCTATGTTCGATTCCTTGATCGACGGGCAGGATCGACAGGTACCCGGTACCCGCGAGCCGCCCCGTGTTCATGATGGCCTGCATGTTCCGCAGCACCGGCACCGACCGGTCGGTCTGCGCGAACACCCGGTCCAGGTAATCCCCGCCCGGTGGCGTCAGCAACGACTTGTCGATCGTCGTACACTTGTGGTTCAGCAGCTTCTCCGCGTCGTTCCCCAGCAAATCCGTGATGGCACTCATTGCGCGTTCTCCATGCTTCGAGCGTTGAGTTGCGTACCTCCGGGCCAATCCTGGCCGCTTTCGATCCCCCAGCATACCCTGACCCACGGGTACGCAAAAGACAGGCAGACCGGGAAATCCGGGCAAGATGCGGTACGGGATCCGCCCGCCGCGCCACGCCCGTCGCCACGCGCAGGGCGGGCTCCACCCGCCGCCCCCGCGCCCTCCACCACGTGCAGGGCGGGCTCCACCCGCCGCGTCCGTCATCACCCGTATGTCGGGCTCCACCCGCCCACATGAGCCAACACCGGTGGCGAGCGTTGCCACCAGACCGCGGGTGCGTTAACTTGCGCCCTCATCCCGGCCCGTCCGGCAACGCAGCAGGGTGGCCGGAGTACCAATCCGCCAGGTGGCGGGGCGAAGCCGACCGGCTTACGGCGGGGGGCAGGAAGAGAATAGAAGGCTGGTCCAGCGGGAGTCGAAGCTATGGCTGACGAAGAACTGGCAGCGGAAGGCACGGAGGGCAGCGGTACCGAAGCTCAAGGCGCAGAGCCTGAACTGTCCGAAGAGGACAAGCTGCGGGCCCGACTCAAAGAGGCCGTGTCCGTCACCAAGGAGGACATCGGCCCCCTCCGCCTCAAACTCACCGTCACGGTCCCGCGCGACCTCATGGACGAGCGGCTGACCGAGCAGTTCCGCGAGCTGAAGCGTGAGGCCCAGATCCCCGGCTTCCGCAAGGGCCGCGCCCCCCTGCGCCTCGTCGAGAAGCGCTTCGGGACCGACGTCGGTACCGAGCTTGCCGACCAACTGGTCCACGCCAGCTTCTCGGTCGCCACCGAAAAGGAGGAGCTGCGCACCGTCGGCGACGCCCTTGTCTGGGTCAGCGCCCCCGAAAAACGGCTTGACGAGAAGGGAATCGAGCGCACCGTCCACGTCGAGAAGCTCCTGCCCATGGACGAGGCCGTCGAGCACATCGACTTCCCCAAGGAAGGACCGCTGACCTACGCCTGTGAAGTCGAGATCGCCCCTCAGTTCGAGCTGCCGGCATTGGACAACATCCCCTTGACGCGTCCCCAAGTCGAGATCACCGACCAGGACGTGGACGCCGAGGTGGACCGGCTGCGCCGCTATCGGGCCACCTATCAGCCCGTCGATGACGGCATGGTCGAGGCGGACGACCTGCTGTACACCTCCGTGAAGTGGACCGTGGAGGGTCAGCTCCTGCGCCAGGAGGAAAGTACGGACCTGCCCGCACGTGACCTCCGCCTCTTCGGCGTCCCCCTCAAGGGGCTGGGCGCAGCCGTGTGCGGCAAGCGCGTCGGCGACGAGGTCGCGTTGGAAGCCACCGTGCCCGACGATCACCAGAACACCGAAATCCGCGGCAAACCGGCCCGCTTCGAGTTCAAGCTCCAGGAGATCAAGCGCCTGCACGTCCCGCCGCTGGATGCCGATCTGCTGAACGCGGCAGGTTTCGAGAATGAAGGCGAGCTGCGCAGCTTCTACCGCTCCCGAATGGAGTCGGAGCGGGGCCGGCTGGTCAAGCGGGCTCTGCGGGAGCAGGCCATGCAGTATCTCATCGAGCACATCCCGATGGAGGTACCCCAGGCCATGTCCCAGAGGCAGGCGGACCGCATCATCCTGCGGCGCATGATGGAGATGTACCGCAATCAGGTTCCGGAGGCAGAGATCCGTAAGGCCGGCGACGAGATGCGCGTAAAAGCTCAAACCGAGTCAGAACGCGATGTCAAGGCCTACTTCATAATGGAGAAATTGGCTGAGAGACTCGACGTGGACGTGAGTGAGGACGAACTGAACGGAGCCATCCACGCGATTGCTCAGCAGCAGAATCGACGTTTCGATCGGGTCCGCGACGATCTGGCAAAGCAGAAGGCGCTGGTGCCGCTCTTCTTGCAACTGCGTGATGAGAAGGCGTTAGACCGCCTGATCGAGAAGGCGACAATCTCAGAGGGCACTGCGAACACGTAGCCGTCCTGGCGGCGGGGGGCAGGATTCCCTGCCGCCGCGCCCTCGCGGTGTTTCGTAAGCCCAGCTATCGCCGTAGGTTACGAGCGGCAACGGGGGCGAACCCCCTCCAGGCTGCTGCAATTCGCGGCCGGGGCCGGTTTCTGCCGAAGGAAACAAGGGGAAACTCCGCGGCGGTACGGCTGGCGCCGCCCCGAGGGCGGTGTCGCTGCCGGACTGCAGTGCCGCCCATAGTGCAGGATTGAGGGAGCAATCATGGACCACGTGTTCGGACCGTTGCCAACGTTCAACCAGTATCCGCCCTATCAGCGCACTCGGGAGATGTCGCTGTCGGACATGCTCCTGGAGAACCGCATCATCTTTCTGGCGGGTCCGATACTGGAGCGCACGGCCAGCATCGTCATTCAGCAGCTTCTGTACTTGCAGTCGATCAAGCGCAACCAGGACGTGCACGTGTACATCAACTCGCCGGGTGGGCTGGTGGATCAGACCCTGGCCGTCTATGACACGATGCAGTTCATGGGCTGCGAGGTCGCCACGTACTGCATCGGGCAGGCCGCCAGCGGGGCGGCCGTCATCCTGATGGCCGGCACCAAGGGCAAGCGGTACATCCTGCCCAACGCCAAGGTCATGTTGCACCAGCCGTATGGCGGCATCACCGGGCAGGCCGAGGACATCCGCATCCAGGCCGAAGAGGTTCTCCGCGACAAGCAGCGGCTCAACGGCATCATCGCCAAATGCACGGGCAAGGCGTTGGAGCAGGTGACGGAAGACACCGAGCGGGACCGTTACCTCAACGCAGAGGAAGCCCGCGCCTATGGCATCGTGGACGAAGTCCTCTACGAGGACCCGAAGAAGAAGAAAGAGAAGGCAGAAGGTTAGCGAACCACACGTAACCTCGACGACATGGTCGGTTTCGGTAACCGACACCGAAGGGAACCCCTCTCCCCCTCTTGGGGAGAGGATCGGGTGAGGGGGAACGCAGTGGCGCTCCGACCCTCCCCCGACCCCTCCCTGTAAGGGAGGGGGGTATGCTGGGAACTCTCAAGGTCAGCAGCACAGGCGAGCAGTCATGGCCGTGATCAATCAGCGGGTACCGTTTGTCATCGAGAGCACCGGGCGTGGCGACCGCGAGATGGACATCTTCTCGCGGCTGCTGAAGGACCGCGTCGTCTTCCTCACGGGCGGCATCGACGATGACGTGGCCAACCTCATCGTCGCCCAGTTGCTGTTCCTCTCCAACGAGGACCCGAAGGCGGACATCCACCTGTACGTCAACAGCCCCGGGGGCACGGTGTCGGCCGGCATGGCCATTTACGACACCATGCAGTACCTGCGCTGCTCCGTGGCCACCTATAACGTTGGCATGGCCGCCAGCATGGGGGCCGTCATCTTGTGCGGTGGCGCCAAGGGCAAGCGCTACTGCCTCCCCAACGCCCGCGTGCTGCTGCATCAGCCCCTCATCGGCGGCGTGTTGCAGGGCCCCGCGACCGACCTGTCGATCGAGGCCGAGGAGATCATCCGCCTGCGTAAGGCGTTGTACGAGATCCTCGCCGGCCGTACCGGCCGACCGGTCACCCAGATCGAGAAGGACTGCGACCGCAACAAGTGGCTCGACGCCCGGGAGGCGGTTGAGTACGGCCTGGCTGACTCTGTGTTGGAGCGCATGCCCGCGACGTGATCCCCGCAACGGGGACCCAGCCCTATGGGGCTGTGCGCGATTCCGCGACACAATGGAACCGCGGGCCTGCTCCCGTCGGCGCCGATCGTCTAGGGCAGCCCGCGCGGTGCGGTGCTACCCTGGGCGTCGCCCGTATGCGTACGGTCATGTAGATGCGGCAAGGTTGAAACCGCCTGAGTCTCCCCGACGTCAAGCGGTACGAGGTGTCACTCGCCGAGGTGGGGCCGCTTCGCTCGCTACGGCAGACAAACCGACGGTCGCGAGCACAGGTGACACAGCCGGGTTCAGCGCCGGCGCCCTCGCCCACCGGTACCTGTGCGCCAACCGCATACCGGCGCCTTCGGCTTGGGCATGCCACGCTCCTCATACGCATGCCCCCTTGGCTTTCGGCTTCCCGACCCACCGGCGCGCCCTCCTGCCCTCACCCTGTTGCCTGCTATCCTCGCGGTCCCGCGGCCCCGGTCTTGCGCTGTCCGACGCTATGCCCCGCTGTTGGCGGCGAATCGGCGACACCGTGGCGCGTCCGAGCGTGGGTTGGATTGCCCCCCGGCCGCCTGTACAGTCCGCCAGGGTCGCGTTAGCATGCCTGTCCCGGACTGCGGCGTGCCTCTTTCGACACAGGCATGCCAGGCGGCTTGCGCGAGAGGTGTGACGATGGTGAATCCCGCCGTTATCGCCTCACTGGAGCCCTACACCGCGATCGGCGTGACGATCCTGCTGGCCATCGCGGCCGCCGTTGGCGCGCTGGCGGTCGCACACGGTCTGGGCCCCAAGCGCGGCGGTCCGGTCAAGGACAGCCCCTACGAGTCCGGGATGCCGATCGCGCAGGACACAGCCCGGCGCTTCAACCTGCGCTTCTACCTCGTGGCACTGCTGTTTCTGCTGTTCGATGTGGAGGTGGTCTTCCTGTGGCCGTGGGCGCAGGCGTACTACGCCGCCGCCACGGGCTCGGCCGCACCTGTGGTTTTGGACGGCGGGCAGGCAGCGGGTAAAGGCTTTCTGCTGATCGGCATGGGCTTGTTCTTCGGGCTGCTGGTCTTCGGCCTAGCGTACGAGTGGCTGCGCGGGGCCTTCCGCTGGAACCAGTGATGAAAGCGGCGGCACCAACCTATCAGGGCAGCAGGGAGGAGTTCCTCACGACGCGGCTGGACGCGCTGGTGGATATGCTGCGCCAGTACGGAGTGAACTGGGCGCGGAAGAACTCGCTGTGGCCGCTGCCGTTCGCGACTGCTTGTTGCGGCATCGAGTTGATGGGCGTGGGTGCCAGTCGCTACGACATTGCCCGCTTCGGGGCGGAGGTGATGCGTTTCACGCCGCGGCAGTGCGACCTGCTGATTTGCGCCGGGCGGGTGGCCATCAAGATGATGCCCGTGCTCCAGCGGATCTACATGCAGATGTGCGAGCCGAAGTGGGTCATCAGTATGGGCGCGTGTGCCAGTTCCGGCGGGGTGTTCGACACCTACGCGGTCATTCAGGGGATCGATCAGTTCCTGCCGGTGGACGTGTATGTACCCGGCTGCCCGCCGCGGCCCGAGACGTTGCTGGAGGGCGTCATGGCCGTTCAGCGCATCGTGGAACAGGAAGGCATCCGGACAAGCCGGGAGCGTGGTCGCGGTCTGCGCCTGACGGTACAACCTGCGGCGGAGCTGGTGCAAATCGGGACGGAGGCGCGGTCGTGACCAAGACGGTCCAGCGGGTGATCACGGCGCTGCAAGAGGCGTTCCCGGACGTCGACTTTGCGGTAGCGCCGCTGCTGGCGGGGCGCCGGCCGGAAGAGGAACAGGTGTGCGTGCGCGTGCCGCCGACGCGGCTGGCGGGCGTCATGCGGTTTCTCTACGAGGACAGGCGCTGCCGGTTCGAGCAACTGTGTGACCTGACATGCGTGGACTACCTGAACTTCCCCGAGGCGACGGACCGCTTCGGCGTGACCTACGCGCTGCTGTCGCTGACCTTGGGTCACCGCCTCTGGGTCAAGTGTTTCGTCAATGACCCCGATCCGGAGGTGCCGAGCGCCACGGGCATCTGGCAGGGTGCCAACTGGCTGGAACGGGAAGTGTGGGACATGTTCGGCGTGCGGTTTACGGGACATCCCGACCTGCGGCGCATCCTGACCTGGGAGGGCTTCCCCGCGCATCCCCTGCGCAAGGATTACCCGCTCCGCGGTCGGGGGGAACGGGAGAACTATGAGGTCATCCACCGGGACAGTGCCTGAGGCAACCCCGGCCGCGGCGGTATGATGTTTCTTCTTCATTCTTACTTTTGCATTCTGCATTCGGATGATGTCTGATATCCCCGCTACAAGTCCCCGCCCCCAGGCATTCGGCGGCACCACCTATGCCCCCGAGGAGCCCGGCAGCGACGTCTGGGTGCTCAACGTCGGGCCGCAGCACCCGGCCACACACACCACGCTGCGGCACGTGCTCGAGCTCGACGGCGAGCGCGTGTTAAGTTGTACGGTCCACATCGGCTACCTGCACAGCGGCTTCGAGAAGCTCGGCGAACACCTGAACTACAACCAGTACGTCGTCGTGACGGACCGCATGAACTACGTCTCGCCGATGGCCAACAACATCGCCTGGCACCACGCCTGCGAGAAGCTCTTCGGCATCGAGATCACGCCGCGTTGCAAGGCCATTCGCACGATCATCGCCGAGCTGGCGCGCATCCAGGACCACCTCGTCTGCGTCGGCTGCAGCGGCCTCGACTTGGGCGGCTACACGCCGTTTATGTATTTCTTCAACGCCCGCGAGCTGATTTACGACATCTTCGAGGAGTGCTGCGGGCACCGCTTCACGACGAGCTACACGCGCGTCGGCGGGCTCATGCAGGACGTCCGGCCGCGGTGGGCGGAGATGGTCAAGCACTTCTGCACCGAAGTGCTGCCGCCGGCCATCGTCGACTTCGAGAAGCTGCTGACGCGCAACCGCATCTTCATCGAACGGACGAAGGACATCGGGTACCTCAGCCGCGACGACGCGGTCAACTGGGGCGTTACCGGCCCGCTGGCCCGGGCGAGCGGCGTGCGGCGCGATCTGCGCAAGGATGAACCGTACCTTTGCTACGCGGACAACTGGGACGGCCAGGGCACCCGTGGTGTCGAGTTCAAGGTGCCCATCAGTGACGGGGGCGACTGCCTGGGCCGGTACCTCGTCCGGCTCGAGGAGATCCGGCAGTCGGCGCACATCATCATGCAGCTTGTGGATAACATCCCCGCGGGGCCGGTGAACGTGCTGCCCGATGACAAGCAGACCCTGCCCGACAAGGCGGAGGTGTACTTCAGCATCGAGGGTCTCATTCACCACTTTGAACAGATCATGACCAACCGCGGGCATACGCCGCCCGTGGGCGAGGCGTACGGTGCGAATGAGACGGCCAACGGCGAGTTGGGCTTCTACCTCGTCAGCGACGGCGGCAACACGCCCTACCGGGCGCGCTGCCGGCCGCCGAGCTTCATCAATTATCAATGCTTCGAGAAACTGGTCGTGGGACACCAGATCAGCGATGTGATTGCCGTGCTGAGTGCGATGAATGTCATCGCCGCCGAGCTGGACCGCTGAAAGAGAGGGAAGAATGCAGAATTGAGAATTCAGAAAGCGGCGGGTGGCATGGCCAAGCGCAGCGCCGCCATGCCCTCGGGGGTGGACGACGTGGCAACATGCCGGCGCCCGCCTTCGGCGGGCTTGGGCATGCCACCCTGGTTTCGTCGTGGCGTGGTTGCTCGTGGGAGACATTGAGGCAGGCGTAGGGTGGGCACCGCCTACCAGGACCAACAAGAATCATGGCTTGGCCGACCATTGATCGTAATCAACCTGCAGGAGACTCCGGCGCAGCGCCGCTGCTAAGTGAGGCAGTGCGCGAGAAGATCCGCTCGTTCTTCGCCCGGTATGAGACGAAGCGGGCCGCCCTGCTGCCCGCCCTGCATATCGTGCAGGACGCCCTGGGCCACGTGCCGCCGCAGGCGATGGTCGAGGTGGCCGAGGTGCTGGACATCGCACCGGCGGCCGTGCTGGACACGGCCTCCTTCTACACGCACTTCTGGACCCACCCGAAGGGCGCACAGGTCATCGTGGTCTGCCGCGGACTGACCTGCGAAGTGCTGGGCGGCAACGCCGTGCTGGAGGAACTCAAGCGGCTGCTGGGCATCGACGAACATGGCACGAGCGCGGACGGACGCTACAGTCTGGTGACGGAGGACTGTCTGGCCGGCTGTGACCACGGGCCCTGCCTGCTGATCGGAGAGAAGCTGCACCGCCGGGTCAGGCCGGAGGACGTGGCCCGGATTCTGGCTGATCCCGACAACGGTCGCCTCGCGTATGAGCGGAGCACTCTCTTCGATGCGCCGTCGTCTGCTCCCGGTGAGCCGGGCGCGGGCAACGGCACCGGTGGCGTGCACGAGAAGGGCAGTGGGTAAGCGACTGCGGCAACCGGCCCGGCGGATGCGGAGCCACGAGTGAAGCATGACCGACCTCGATCCTGTAGCCAACCTGCGGGATGCAACCGGGCACCCGGTGCCGGGGCACGCGCCAGCCGCGCGGCGGCAGTGGTGGATGGGGGCGTTGCTTGTCTATCTGGTCCTGCTGGGGCTCAACGAGGCGAATCTCTGGCGACCACGCGTGGTCTTCGGGGGGCTGGAGAACGTCCAGATCTGGGAAGCCCAGGCCTGGTGGCAGGGGCGCTGCGACCTGCCCCAGCGCGAGTGGGACACTTCCGAGTACCAGGGGCGGGTCTACAGCTACTTCCCGCCGCTGTTCACCATGGTGGCCACCCTGATCGTACCCTGGGGAAACGGGGTGCCGCACTGGTGCATCGTGCTGCTGGCGCTGCCGCTCCCGCTGCTGGCGTACGCGCTCTTCGCCCGCCTGACGGGCTCCGAGTTGCACGCCGTGCTGCTGACGGTGGGGTTATTCGCGGGGACGTCGGCCTGGCAGGCGACGCGCAAAGCCATCCAGACGTGTGCGCCCTACCACATCAACCACATGCTGGCCTTGGTCGGCGTGCTGCTGTTCGTGCACGCCTACCTGGGGAAGGGGCGGCTGGGGTTGGCGGGTGTGGGGCTCGCGGTGGCGTCGTGGTCGCGGCAGTTGACGCTGGCGTATGCTCTGCCGTTCTTCTACCTCGCCTGGGCCGGCGCACCGGCGGGGCGGCGCTGGAGTCGGCTGGCGATGGCCGGTGCCTGCACGGCGGTGATCGTGGCGTTGCCGCTGGTGCTCAATACGCTCAAGTTCTCCAACCCGCTCGAGGACGGCTACCTGCTGAACTACGAGGGGCGCGACGACCAGTTTGCCCAGGACGCACGGACCTACGGGCTGTTCTCCACCCACTACGTGCCGCGGAACCTGTACTGGACCAACCTGGGCTTCTGGGAGCTCCACGAGATCAAGGTGGCGGGGCGCCCGGAGGTGCACTGGCGACCCTCGACAATGGGCGTCGGCCTGTGGTGGACCAGCCCGCTGCTGCTGTGGCTCTTCCCGTGTTTGCCGGCCTTGCTGCGGGACCCGAAGAAGCGCGTATTGCTGGCGGCCGTGGTCGTGATCTACGTGGCCCTGCTGCTATGGCACGGGACAGGCTCGACCCAGCGCGGGTACAATCGCTATTCGCTGGACTACGTGCCGGTGCTGATGGCGCTGATCACCCCGGTCTGCGTGACCCGGTGGCGGGGCTGGGTGAGCGCCGGGCTGATCGTCTGGAGTGTGGTTTATTTCCGCTTCCTGCTGTGAGCACCGGCTCCGGCGGCGGGCGAACGAACGCAACGCATGCGTGATTACGAACCCATCCTGCTCCGCAACGTCGGCGTTCCCGAGGCGCGCACGCTGAAGGGCTACGAAGCCCGCGGCGGCTACCGGGGCATCCGCAAGGCCCTCGGCTCATCGCCCGAACAGATCGTCGAGGAGGTCAAGAAGGCCAACCTGCGCGGACGCGGCGGCGCGGGCTTCCCGGCCGGGCTCAAGTGGTCGTTCCTGCCCAAGGACCGGACGATCACCTACCTGTGCGTCAACGCCGATGAGTCGGAGCCGCCCACGTTCTCCAACCGCCTGCTCATGGAGAACGATCCACACCAGGTGCTGGAGGGGGCAATGATCGCGGCCTATGCCACGCGGGCGCAGGTCGCGTACATCTACATGCGCGTGGAGTTCCACGAACAGTTCCACGTCCTCCAGCGGGCGGTGGACGAGGCGTACGCCGCCGGCTACCTGGGCCGCCGCCTCTTCGGCCACGACTTCGACCTTCAGGTGTACATCCATCGCGGCGCGGGCGCGTACGTCTGCGGCGAGGAGACCGGGCTGATCGAGTCGATCGAGGGCAAGCGCGGCTGGCCGCGGATCAAGCCGCCATTCCCCGCCCTCGAGGGCCTTTTCCGCCGACCGACCGTGGTGAACAACGTCGAGACCCTCGCCAACCTGCCGCATCTCATCGAGCGCGGCGCCGCCTGGTTCACCAGCATCGGCCCGCCGCACAGCACGGGGCCGAAGCTGTTCTGCATCAGCGGCCCCGTCCGCCGGCCGGGCTGCTACGAAGGACCGATGACCATTACCGTCCGCGACCTCATCGAGCGACCCGAGTTCGGCGGCGGCATGCTGCCCGGCAAGCGGGTGAAGATGGTCCTGCCCGGCGGCGTGTCGGTGGGGGTGCTGACGGCCAACGAGCTCGACATGAAAATGGACTTCGCCGACCCGGCGAAGTACGGTCTGCTGGGGCTGGGGACGGCCGCGGCCGTGGTGGTGGATACCGATACGGACATCCGCTTGGTACTGCGTAATCTGGCCCGCTTCTACGCGTTGGAGTCCTGCGGGCAGTGCACGCAATGTCGGGAGGGCACGTCGTGGATGTACAAGATCGCGGCCCGGATTGCCGCCGGCGCGGGTCGGCGCGCCGACCTGGACATCCTCGAACAAACGGCGCGGAACATGGGGATGATGCCGGGTTTGAGCATCTGCGGCCTGCCCGACGGCGCGACGTACCCGATTGAGACGCTGGTCAGGAAGTTCCGTAGCGAGCTGGAAGAACTGATTGGACAACAGGAGCCGGCGCGGCGGGACGCTGTCCTGCAAACGGTGAATTGACACCGAGCCGCGGGCGCGAAGGCGTGGCTTTGAAATCTCAAATTGCAGATCCGCGAGCGCAGGGACCTGATGCGGACTTGAAATCTGAGATTTCAGATTCCCAGACGCGGGTTCATCGATCTGAGATTTGAGATTTCAGATCCCACCGCCGGCGTGCGGGTCGGCGGTGGCGGGTTTGACCACCGGGGACACCGGCGCTTACGCATGGAGTGGCACGCCGTCACTCAAGGACCGTTTGGGTAACGGAAGGAATCGCAGGTTCGGCCATGCCCAGGATCATCATCGACGGTAGGCCAATCGACTGCCGCGAGGACATCAGCGTCCTTCAGGCCGCGCTGGACGCCGGCGGGGACGTGCCGCATTACTGTTACCATCCCGGTCTTTCCATAGTGGCCTCGTGTCGTCTGTGCCTGATGGAAATGAAGGTCCCCAACCCCCGGACCCAGGAGCCCGACTGGTCCCCGAAGTTGCTGCCGGCCTGCCAGACGCCGGTGCGCGACGGCATGGAGGTCCGCTTTCACAGCGAACGCGTGCGGGAAAACCAGCGGAGCTGCATGGAGTTCTTCCTGCTGAACCATCCGCTGGACTGCCCGGTCTGCGACCAGTCCGGCGAATGCTGGCTCCAGGACTACAGCTTCAAGTTCGGCCGGGCCGAGTCGCGGATGATCGACGAGAAGTGCAAAAACCCCAAGAAAGACGTCGGCCCGCACACGCTGCTGTATCAGGACCGCTGCGTCATGTGCACGCGCTGCGTGCGCTTCACGCAGGAGATCTCCGGTACGAGCGAGCTGTGCGTGGTCAACCGGGGCTCACGCTGTGAGATCGACGCTTTCCCCGGCAAGCCGCTAGCTAACCCGCTGCAAGGCAACGTGGTGGACCTGTGCCCCGTCGGCGCGCTGCTCGACAAGCAGTTCCTCTTCCGCCAGCGCGTTTGGCTGCTGACCAGTACACCTTCGATTTGTGCCGGCTGCGCCACGGGTTGCGCCATCTGGGTGGACCACAACCAGGGCACGCTGTGGCGGCTGCGGCCACGTTACAACCCCGGCGTCAACGACTGGTGGATGTGCGACGACGGCCGTTTCGGCTGGCGCTACGTGCACGACGGCAAGCGGATCGCCGCGCCGAGGGTGCGGCGCGGGTCCGAGCAAACGACGCCCGACTGGGCGGCCGTGCCCCAACTGGTGCGCTTCCGCATCGAGGAGCACGTGCGCCGGCACGGCGGCGCGACGCTGGCCGCGGTGCTGTCGCCGTTTATGACCTGTGAGGAGGCCTGGCTGCTGATCCGCGTCCTGCGCGACAAGGCCCCCGCCTCGACACTGGTTCTGGGGCCGGTCCCCACGGCCGGCGAGACCCGGCACTTTCCCGTCGGAGCGACCGGGAACACCGTGAAGTTCACCATCCAGGCCGAGAAGTGCCCGAACCGGCGGGGCATCGAGTTGCTGCTAGCGGCCGCCGGCGGCAACGTCCTCACCTTCGAGCAGTTCGCCGAGCAGGCTGGCAAGGGCGAGTTCAAGGGTGCCTGGATCGTCGGCGGCTATCCGCAACCGTGGGTGGACAAGGCAACGGCCAAGCTGGCCGCCCAGTTCGAACTGCTCATCGTGCAGGACATCTTCGAGAACGATCTGCTGCCCGGAGCGGCCATCGTGCTGCCGGCGTGCGCCTGGGCCGAGCGGGAAGGCTGCTTCGTCAACGCCCGCGGCCTGATCCAGCCGTTCCAGCGGGCGCTCAACCCGCCGGCAGGCGCCCAGCGCGACGGGCAGTACCTGTACGAGATTGCCGGTTTCCAGGGGCTCTACAGTGGGGTGCGCGTGCGAGCCATGATGGCGGAGAAGATTCCCGCGTTTGCCCAGTTGCACGAGCCGCCGCCGATGCCCAGGCACGCGCACTGACCGCGTCTGCGCTGAATGCAGGAACAGGCGACGCTGGTCCGAGACGGGCGCCTTGTGAGCGCCATGACGGCCGGAAGGGGGTGGCATGGCCAAGCGCAGCGCCGCCATGCCGTCGCGCAGGGAGTGTCTGATTCCCCGAACAGCATGCCGGCGCCTTCGGTTTGGGCATGCCACCCGGCTCCACTGCCCTCCGGGCACGCGTGGATCGGGTGACCTCGTGCTCCGCGCCCCCGCGGTGGAAACCGGCAACGAATGCCGCTATGGTAGCGCTCCCCGGCGTCCGGCCGACGCGCACGGGAGGCAGATGTCGGTAAGAGACGTGTGGAGTATTCGGTAACAGCCATGCCGGTGGTCGCGGCCATCTTTCAGACGCAGCTCTTCGTCAGCGTGGCGCTGGCGGTTGTCGCGCTCGCGCTGATCCTCGGGGCGACGGCGTACTGCATCTACTTCGAGCGCAAGGTGGCCGCCTGGATACAGGACCGCATGGGGCCCAGTCGCGTGGGACCGTGGGGCCTCTTCCAACCCATTGCCGACGGCCTGAAGTTCGTATGGAAGGAAGACAGCTTCCCTGCCCACGTGGACAAGCTGCTCTTCGTGCTCGCCCCGACCATCAGCTTCGTCGTGCCGCTGGTGCTGTTCGCGGCCATTCCCTGGGGCGGGCAACTGGACGTCGGCGGCGGGAACCTCGTCGAGGTGCAGGTGGCCAACCCGGACATCGGGCTGCTCTACATCCTCGGGGTAGCCGCCTTGAGCGTGTACGGCGTCGTGCTGGGGGGTTGGGCAAGCCGCAACAAGTACTCGTTCTTCGGCGGCATGCGCGCGTGCGCCCAGATGCTCAGCTACGAGATTCCCCTCGGGCTGTGCATCCTGGTGGTCGTCCTGACGATGGGCACGCTGCGTCTGGAGCAGATCACGGCCGCCCAGACCGGTTACTGGCTGGGCTTCATCCCACAGTGGAACGTCTTCCTGCACCCGTTGGCGTTCGTGCTGCTGTTCATCTGCATGCTGGCCGAGTGCAACCGGGCGCCGTTCGACCTGCCCGAGGCGGAGCAGGAGCTGGTCGGCGGGTTCCATACCGAGTATGGGGCCCTGAAGTTCGGCATGTTCTTCCTCGGCGAATACGCGCACATGATTACGTCCGGCGCGCTCATCAGCGTGCTGTTTCTGGGCGGCTGGCACCTGCCCTGGCTGGCGTGGACGCAGCCGGACGCCGTAAGCTGGGGGGCGGCCCTCTGCAAGATCGTCGTGCTGTGCGCGAAGGTGTGCTTCTTCATCTTCGTGATGATGTGGATCCGCTGGACGCTGCCGCGGTTCCGCTTCGACCAGCTTCTGCGCGTGGCGTGGCAGGGGCTCATCCCGATCACCCTCGCGCTGGTGGCGTGGACGACGGGGCTGCTGTATTTCGGCGTCCAGCGTTCGCCGCTGTGGACGCTATGGGGCAACGTGTTGATCCTGGCGGCCGCGTTGGCGTGGGTCGCCCGGGCGCGAACGCCCGTTACCGGTCGGCAGGACAACCTGCCCCCGGTGGGCGCGGGGACCGGGGGAGCGGGATGACCCCACGAGGCGATTACGCGACATGATCCGTGACGAGGACATCATCCGAATCGCAGCCCCGCGGCTCACCGCGGCCGAGCGCCTGTATTTGCCCCAGGTGCTCGACGGCATGAAGACCACGCTGACCCACCTCTTCCGCCGACCCGTCACCGTCAAGTACCCGGAGGAGAAGCGCGCCCTGCGCGTGGACAACCATCGCGGGCTGCACCGGCTCAATCGGGACGAGCAGGGCAGGGTGGCGTGCGTGGCGTGTTTCATGTGCTCGACGGCCTGCCCGGCCCACTGCATCCACATCGTGGCCGGCGACGCGCCCTGGCCGGATCGGGAGAAATACCCGGTCCAGTTCGACATCGACGAGCTGCGCTGCATCTACTGCGGCATGTGCGAGGAGGCCTGCCCCGTCGATGCCATCGAGTTGACGCCTGAGTACGACTTTGTCGGCACGACGCGCGAGCAGATGGTCCTCGACAAGGAGGAACTGCTGGCGGTCTACGACCGCACCTGCGGCCTCAAGCCGCGCAAGAACCCCAGGATCACCGGCTACCCCGGCACGGGCCATCGCGGTCAGTCCGTACCCCGGCCGCCGGCGGATGAGGCAACGTGACGGTATCGACGAGCTATCTTCTGTACCTGGTCTTCGCCGTCGGCGGCGTCGGCGTGTACCTGCTGCTGCCCCGGGCCCAGCGCTCGGCGCGGGCGGCCGGCACGCTCCTGGCGCTGGCGGCGCTGGCGGCGCTGCTCGTCGTACTGGCGGTGCGGATGCTCGGGCCGGGGCCCACGGCCGGTTACTTCTACGTGTTCGCCACCGTCGCCCTGGCGGCGGCCGTGCGCGTCGTCACGCACCCCCGGCCGGTCCACTGCGCCCTGTATTTCGTGCTCGTGGTGGTGGCCGTCGCCGCCCTGCTCGTGCTGCAACGAGCGGAGTTCCTGGCCATCGCGCTCATCATCATTTACGCCGGGGCGATCCTGGTAACGTATGTATTCGTCATCATGCTGGCCCAGCAGCGCGGGGACGCGGTATACGACACCCGGGCAAGGGAGCCGCTGCTCGGCGTACTCGCCGGTTTCGTGCTGATGGCGGCCATGGCGGGGCAGGTTGACCGCCTGCCGCTGCCGCGTCCCTCGGCCGCCTCACCGTTCACCGGGGCGGTCCTCAGCATCAGCCCGCAGGGACTGCCTGCAGGACCGGCACAGCTTCCTGGGAATACGCTGACCGTAGGTCAGCTTGTTATGACCAAGTACGTCGTTGTCCTGGAGATGACGGGCGTGTTGCTGCTGGTGGCCATCATTGGCGCGGTGGCCCTCTCCGGCAAACGCGTGCCCGTGGATCAGCCGCCGCCCACCTGGGTGGTCGGCAAGATCGGCAAAGAGGTGAAACCGTTCTGATGGACGGTACCACGGGATATGTGATCGTCGGCGCGCTTTTGTTCGCCTTGGGGCTGGTGGGCTTCGTCACCCGCCGGAACCTCATCGTGATGTTCCTTTGTACCGAGGTCATGTTCCAGGGCGTCCTGCTGAACGTCGTGGCACTGGGCGGCATGCACGCGAACCTGGAGGGTCAGGCGTTTGGCTTGTTTCTGCTGGCGATCGCGGCCGTGGAGGCCGGGCTGGCCCTGGGATTGTTGATGTTGTTGTATCGTGCCAAGGCAACGCTGGATGCCGAGGTCTGGTCCGCCATGCGCGGCTGAGCGGCCGACGCGGCGGCACGGGCCGGTGGCATAGCTGGCGGGTGGCACAGCCGGCGGGTGCCATGCCCAAGCCGAAGGCGCCGGCATGCCGGCGCCGATGGTGACGCCTGGCAAGTGGGGAAGCATGGCGGCGCTACGCCTGACCATGCCGCCCGGCTCCGTCGTTCGGTTTAGCGGTGGAGGCGAGCTACTCAGGTAACTTGTGAACGAGCACACGCTGGACATCCTGAGAACTTGCAGCCTGGTGATCCTCCTGGCACCCCTCGCGGGCGCCGTACTGGCCGGGGCACTGGGCAGGCCCCTCCTGCGCGGAGCGACCCACTGGATCGTCATCCTGGGCGTCGCCGGGGCGGTCGCGGGCGCGTTCGTCGTGCTGTTCACTCTGCACGGCACGGAAACCGGGCCGACGACGGCCGCGCTGGCTCTGTACCAGTGGATCGCCACCGGTGCCGGCACCTGGTTTGCGGTCGAGGTGCTCATCGACCCGCTGACGGCCATCATGCTTGTCACGGTGACGGGCATCTCCCTGCTGGTCGTCATCTACTCGCGCGACTACATGCGCGAGCACCATCACCCGCAGCGCGGCTACGAGCGGTTCTTCGCGTTTCTGGGCCTGTTCGTCTTTTCGATGTGCGCGCTGGTGCTTTCCGGGAACTTCCTGCTCCTCTACCTGGGCTGGGAGGCGGTCGGCCTGTGCAGCTACCTGCTGATCGGTTTCTACTACCAGCGCCCGGCCGCCGCGGCCGCCGCTAAGAAGGCGTTCTTAGTCAACCGCGTCGGCGACTTCGGCTTCGGACTGGGCGTCCTGCTCATCTACCTTACTTTCGGCACGCTGCAATACGGGTCCGTATTCGACATGGTGGCCGCCGGCGTCACCGGGGCGGGCGACCCGCTGCCGACCGCGCGGGTAACGGCCATTGCCCTGCTGTTGTTGTGCGGCGCGTGCGGCAAGAGCGCCCAGTTGCCGCTGCACGTCTGGCTGCCCGATGCGATGGAAGGCCCCTCGCCGGTCTCCGCGCTGATTCACGCGGCCACCATGGTCACCGCCGGCGTGTACATGGTCGCCCGCTGCGGCGCGATCTTCACGGCCTCCCCGCTGGCGATGACGATCGTGGCCGTCCTCGGCGCCGCCACCGCCCTGTTCGCCGCCACGATCGCCCTGACGCAGACCGACCTGAAACGCATCCTTGCCTACTCGACGATCAGCCAGCTTGGTTACATGTTCCTGGGGCTCGGCGTCTTCGCGGCCGACACCGCGATCTTCCATCTGTACACGCACGCGTTCTTCAAGGCCCTGCTGTTCCTGGCGGCCGGCAGCGTCATGCACGCCCTGGGCGGCATTATTGACGTCCGCCAGTTCGGCGGCCTGCGGCGGCTACTGCCATGGACGTTCATCCTGTTCGTCGTCGGCGCCGCGGCCCTGGCGGGCGTGCCGTTGCTCAGCGGCTTCTTCAGCAAGGACGAGATCATCCATCACGCCTTCGAGCAGCATTGGCTGCTGGGGCTGCTCGGGCTGGTGACGGCCGTGCTGACGGCGTTCTACAGCGGGCGCATGGTGTTCCTCGCCTTCTTCGGTCCGCCGCGGGTGCCCGAAGGCGTCCATCCCCATGAATCCGGGCACTGGATGCTGCTACCGATGGGCGTGCTGGCCGCTGGGGCGGTGGCGGCCGGTTACGTCGGCGTGCATGCCTTCGACCAGCCGTTTCACCGATTCCTGCACCCGGTGTTCGCGTCCACGTTCGCCGCCCACGCGCACGGCCAGTTTGCCGTCGCCCACGGCGGGCTGTGGGCGCAGTACGGACTGTTGATCGTCTCGGGCGCCCTGGCCCTGCTGGGCATCGCGGCCGCCTGGTTCGCTTACGTCGCGCAACCGTGGCTGCCGGCCACGTTGAAGGCCGTCTTCGTCGGGGCGCACCAGACGCTCTGGCACAAGTACTACGTGGACGAACTGTACGGCGCGGTGATCGTCCGACCGCTGCGCCGGATCGGTCGCTTCTGCGTTGACACCGACGACAGCGTGGTGGACGGCTTGCTCTGGCTGATTACTGCCGTGCCGCGCGGGTTGGCGTTCACCTTTCGCGCCCTGCACGGCGGCGTATTGCAGAGTTACGCGGTGACCATGGTGGTCGGTCTTACGATCATGGTGTTGCTGGTCCTCGCGTTATAGGGGCGGGTCCCGGTGACTGAGTGGATTCTCACCCTGGTGATCTTCTCCCCCCTGGTGGGGGCCCTGCTGCTGTGGCTGCCGCCGCGCGGCTACGAGCACGCCCTGCGCCGTGGCGCTCTGCTCTCCACGCTGGCGACGCTGCTCTTGACGCTGGCGGCGGTGTTCGCCTTCGCCCGCCAGCAGGCGGCCGGCGTCACCACCGAGAACGGCTATCGCCTCACCTGCCACGTGCCCTGGCTGACCGCGGCCGGGCCCGAGCGCATCGACGTCGGCTATCGCCTCGGCGTCGACGGCATCAGCCTCGCGCTATTGACACTTACGTCGTTCCTGATGCCGCTGGTTGTGTGGGGCAGCTTCAGCGGCATCCGCGTGCGCGAACGTGAGTATTATTTCCTGCTGTTGCTCCTGCAGGTGGCGATGGCGGGTGCCTTCTGCGCCACGGACCTGCTGCTGTTTTACGTCTTCTTCGAGTTCACGCTGGTGCCGCTGTATTTCCTGATCGGCATCTGGGGCGGCCCGCGCAAGCGTGCAGCGGCCAACAAGTTCTTCATCTTCACCGTCGCCGGCAGCGTGTTCCTCTTCGCGGGCGTGCTGTACCTCGCCTGGTTCGCGTGGAAGACCACCGGCACGCTGACGCTGAACCTGGCCGCCCTCACCGACTTAGGCCGCAACGGCGCCCTGCCGCTCACCGTGCAACGCTGGCTGTTCCTCGCCTTCGCCGCCGGCTTCGCCATCAAGGTCCCGCTTTTCCCCGTGCACACGTGGTTGCCGCTCGCCCATACCGAGGCCCCGACGGCCGGCAGCGTCGTCCTGGCGGGCGTGCTGCTGAAGCTGGGCACCTACGGCTTCTGCCGCCTCAGCATTCCGATCCTGCCCGACGCCAGCTTCGAGCTCGCCCCGGTCGTCGCGGTACTGTCCATCATCGGCATCATCTACGCTGCCCTGGCCGCCTGGGTCCAGGACGATGTCAAGAAACTCGTCGCGTACTCCTCCGTGTCGCACCTGGGCTTCTGCATGCTGGGCCTGTTCAGCCTGAAAGTGGCCGGCATCAGCGGCGCGGTACTGTACATGATCAACCACGGCCTCAGCACGGGGGCGCTGTTCCTCGTCGTCGGCTGTATGTATGAACGGTACCACACCCGGGACGTGCACCGGCTGGGCGGCCTCGCGCGACGGATGCCGTGGCTGGCGTTCTTCCTCGTGTTCTTCACCTTGAGCAGCATCGGCTTGCCCGGTCTTAACGGTTTCGTCGGCGAGTTCCTGGTGTTGCTGGGTACGGCCACCTCCGCCACGACAATCGACGGGCTGCCCGCCGGGCCCTTGGGCTACGGCTGGGTCATCCCCGCCGCCTTGGGCATCATTCTCGGGGCGGTGTACATGCTCTGGATGTGCCAGCGCGTGCTGTTCGGGCCCTTGCGCGAGCCGCCCGACACGCCCGACACCTCCGCCGGTCTGACCACCGACCTCACCCGCCGCGAAATCGCCGTGCTGGCGCCGATCGCCCTGGCGTGCCTCTGGCTCGGCGTCTACCCCAGGCCGGTGCTCAACGCCGTCGAACCCGCCATCGTCCAGAACATCGCGGGCATCGAGCTGCGCCAGGCCCAACGTCCCGAGGCCTGCCACCTGCCGGATGCAACCTCCGTGGCCACCATGTTTCCCCCACACCCGCGGTCTACCCCACCGCCGGCGGCAGGGATCGCGGCCGGCGAGAGTCTCGTCATGACGGGAGGCAGCGCGCATGTCCCTTAAGGCATACATTCTGGCGCTGGCTCCCGAGCTGATCGTGCTGTTCGGGGCATGCCTCGTGCTGCTGCTGGGCAGGCGGGACCTGCGCCGGCAGCCGCCGGCCGCCCCGCTCGCTGCGTTCGTCACGCTGTCGGTCGCGCTCGGCGTCGCCTTCCTGACGGGGGTTCCCGAGGAACCCCGACTCGTCCCCGGTCTGTGGCTCGGCGGGCTGACCTTCTACATTCGCCTCATCGGCCTCGCCGTGGGAGCCGTGCTGGTCCTGGTTAACTGGCACCAGGCCGTGGAAGACGAGCGCGGTGAGTACTTAAGTATGATCCTCTTCTCCCTGCTGGGGGTATTGCTCACCGCATCGGCCGACGACCTGCTCGTGCTGCTCTTCGCTCTGGAACTGGTCTCCGTGCCCACCTATGTCCTGATCGCCCTCTCGCGCTCCAGCCACCGGGCGGGCGAGGCGGCCGTCAAGTACTTCTTCCTCGGCGCGCTCGCCACGGCCCTGCTCGCCTACGGCCTCAGCTTCCTCTACGGCGTCATGGGCACTACGGCCCTGCACCGCGTTACCGATGCCGGAGTCGTCTCCACGCTGGGCGGCGGCAGCGCGCTGGAAACCTATGCGCTCATCGGCCTGCTGCTCGTCTTCGCCGGCGTGGCGTTCAAGATGGCGGCCGTGCCGTTTCACGTCTATGCCCCGGACGTGTACGAAGGCGCGGCCGCCCCCGTCACCGGCCTCCTCGGCTTCGCGCCGAAGGCGGCCGGCTTCGTCGCCCTCCTGCGGCTTTTCGACGCGTGCGCGTGGGACCTGCCCCAGCACCTCTTCTGGCTGCTGTGGATCGTGGCCGCCGCCACCATGACCGTGGGCAACGTCGTCGCCCTGTTGCAGACCAACGTGAAACGCATGCTCGCCTACTCGAGCATCGCCCACACCGGCTACATACTGATCGCCCTGCTCGTCGGACCCGCAACCGGGGAGGGGCCCCTGCGCGACGGCGTGGCCGCCGTGCTCTTCTACCTGCCGGTGTACGGCTTGATGAACCTCGGCGCCTTCGCGCTCATCGGCGCCTTCCGCATCGACGAGCGCGAGCCCGAGACCCTGGACGAACTGGCCGGCCTGGCGCGCCGGGCCCCGGCCGAGAGCCTGACGCTGGGCGTCTTCGTCTTCAGCCTGATGGGCTTCCCGCCCACGGCCGGCATGCTGGCCAAGGTGTTTGTCTTCGGCAGCGCCTTCTCCGCCGGCAGTGCCCATCCTCACCGTCTCGCCCTGATCGTCCTCGCGGTGATCGGCGTGGCCAACGCCGCCATCGCAGCCGCGTATTACCTGCGCATCGTTACCGCCGTGTACATGAAGAACGAAGGCTGTCGCTGCCTGCCGGCACAGGGCGGACCGATCCGCCTGGGGCTCCTGGCCTGCGCGTTGCCGCTGCTGCTGGTGTTCGTCTGGCCGGGGGCTCTCACCCACGAAGCCCGGCGGGCCTCGGCACACGTGCACCCGCCAACTCTGCGCCTGGCTGCACCCGCCCTGACCGACCCGCCCCCCACGCCAGTGGCGATCACGGCACGCACCGTGGCGACTTCAACCGCTGGGCAGCCCTGAGCGCACCAGCACTGTTCGGAGGTAGCCTCTGCCCCCTCTCCCCCTGGGAGAGGGTCGGGGTGAGGGCAGCGGAGGCAGACACGCCCCCCGGGTACAGGCGTGGTCGCCCGCGACGCGGGAGACCCTGAACACAAACCGGCAGACAGGGTACACTGATCGACGGAGTATCGATTCGCTGCCCGCTTCACCCCCCGGACAGGAAACGGCGATCCTGGGGTGGTTTCTTACCGCCCGGCCTCGGCTCGGGTATCCTGAACGCGATGGGTTCCACCTGGGCGGACAACACGGCGGCCCGCATCCTCGACGCCAACCTTAACCGGGCCCGCGAGGCACTCCGCGTCATGGAGGAATACGCGCGCTTCGCCCTCGACGACCCCACCCTGACGGCCGCACTCAAGAAGCTGCGCCACACGCTCGTACAGGACATGGCAACCGCGCTGGGCAACCGCCTGGTGCCCGCCCGCGACATCGTGCACGATGTGGGCCGCGACGTGACCACGCCCACGGAGTACGTGCGCGCGGACGCGCCGGCCATCGTGCGCGCCGCGGCCGCCCGTCTGAGCGAAGCCCTGCGGGTGCTGGAGGAATACGCGAAACTGCTCGATCCCCCGCTGGCCGCCCGTATCGAGCAGGCCCGCTACGAAGCCTATGAACTCGAACGCCGCCTCGTCCTGCATATCCACGCGTGGGACTCGTTCGGGCATGTCCGGCTCTACGTCCTGCTTACGGAGTCGTTGTGCCGAGGCGACTGGTGCGCCACGGCCGAGGCCGCCCTGCGCGGCGGGGCCGACTGTCTCCAGTTGCGGGAGAAGCACCTCCCCGACAGGGAACTTCTCGACCGGGCCCGTCGCCTGGCGCGGCTCTGCCACAACCACGGGGCCCTGCTGATCGTGAACGATCGACCGGACATCGCCGCCGCGACCGGCGCCGACGGCGTCCACCTCGGGCAGGACGACCTGCCGGTCGCGGCCGCCCGACGCGTACTGCCAACCGGTGCCGTCGTGGGACTCAGCACCCACACACCGGACCAGTTGACCGACGCGCTAGTCCAGGCCCCCGACTACGTGGCCGTCGGACCGATGTTCCCGACGGCCACGAAGCCTCAGGACCTCATCGCCGGGCCCGAGCTGCTGCGGACCGCGCGGGCACGAACCTCCCTGCCCGTAGTGGCCATCGGAGGCATTACCGCGGACAATGCGGAAACGGTACTGGCGGTGCGGCGGTGCTGCTTGGCGGTCTGCGCCGGCATCGTCGCGCAGCAGGATGTCGAGGCCGCCACGCGACGACTGCGCACCCTGCTGGACCGTTGCGAACCGCCGAGCCCGGAGAACCGCGCAGGTGACCCTCAATCCCGACCAGCTTGATCGCATGCTGGGCACCGAGTGGCACAGTCCGCTGCCCCCGGTCTGCCCGCGGTGCGACTACAACCTCACCGGGTCCGTCACCAACCGCTGCCCCGAGTGCGGCTACATCTTCCAGCAACGTGAGTTGCGACGCTCCGACTCCAACCTGCGGGCCCAGTTGCTGGCGCTGCGGGACACCGAAGAGTGGGGCCGCCTGGGATTCAAGTTGGCGCTCGTGGGCGTCGTCCTCACCGTGACCGGGTTCGGGATGACGGCCATGGCCGGCGGCATGGCCTCGGCGGTCGGTCGTGTCGCGGCCATCGCGTGCGGCCTGCCGTCCTTCTTCCTGGGGCTTGGTGCGATCCGCGTCTTCCGCTTGCCGGCCTGGTGCCGCGAGGAGGCCGGTGTCCAGACGAGCCCGGCCCGCGCGGCCGCGACCGTACTGTTGGCCCTGGGGTTGATCGCTTGGGGGCTCTTCAGCCCATGGTAGAAACACTGCATACCCACGCAGACATCGGGGTACCTCCACCCGAAGTGACCCACAACGCCTGCCGCCCGGAGCCGGCGCCAGCTCCGCCCCGGCCGCGGGCCCACCGCCGCTGGTGGGCCGCCGTGGCCGTGACCGCCGCGCTGTCGATCCCCTTCGGCTGGCTGCTGTCCTACGCGGCCGCCCTGCCGTTCTACCTCGGGTTGTTCTTCTTCGTCCTCTTCGGGCTGCTGATCGGCGCGCTCGCATACCGCCTCGCCCACCCCGGCTGTCCCTATGCCGCCAGCGCCCTGGTTGCCGGCACGACGCTGATCGTGCTGGCCTGTTGGGGAACTTCCCTCTACAAAGAAGCTGCGGACCTGCCCCATGATCTCGCCAGCCGGGCCGTGCGCCAGACGGGCAATCTCGGCGAGCGAACCTCGGCCGACTACCAAGCCGACGTCGCCCGCCAGGTCCGCGCCTACCTGCGGGCCCATTACCGCCCCGGCGGCACGCTGGGATACCTCCGCTGGGTGGCCACCAGCGGCGTGATTCCCGCTGAAGCCCTCAGCGACTTCCCCCGCGAGTTGAGCGTCGGTCAGCGACGGGCATCCTGGATGGTGCGCGTGGTGCTGTCGCTTACCTTGCTGAGTTTCGGCGTCGGTTCCCAAACCCTGGTTCTGCGCGAGCCTCAAACGTGATGTCTGATACGCCCTGCCCGGCCCGTCACCAGTACGCCGCCGGCATCATCGAGAACTACGACGACCACGTTCTGATCGTCCGCTGCCCTGCCGAGGCCGCCGTCCCGCGCCAGTGGCTGTTTCCGCGCGGGCCCGTGCAACCCGGCGAGGCGCCCGAGGCCGCCTTGCGCCACCTGCTGCACGAACAACTGGGTCTCCGCGTCGAGATCGTAGTCGGCCAGCCCCCCCTCGTCGCCATGCTCGACGGAGAAGAGGTCGAGCTGCGCTACTTCTTCTGCGGCATCGCCACCGGCACCCCGCAGGCGGGCCCCTATGCCGAGTTCCGCTTTGTCAGCCGCTTGCATCTCGCCGAGTATGACTTCGACCCCGCCTCGGCCGAGGTCGCCCAGTGGCTCCAGCACCCGCGCTGAGCACGGACCGCACGCAGCGCACTCGTCACACGCTCGCACCGATGGGCCCCCACCAGAGATGCTCCACGCAACGGGTGGCATGGCCAAGCGCAGCACCGCCATGCCCTTCCGGGGGAGTGTGCACACGTGCCGCGACGACATGCCGGCGCCTGCGGCTTGGGCACGCCACCCTATCCGGTGCCATTGCGAGTTTCGCTCTACACGTCCTGTCGATGCGCCGCCGCCGCCCGTCGGCGCAACTCCGCGTCGATGAACTCCTGGAAGTCGCCGTCCAGCACGCCCTGCGTATTATGGGTGGTGTGGCCGGTGCGGGCATCCTTGACGCGTTGCTCCGGATACAGGAAGTAACTGCGGATCGCGTTACCCCAACTGATCTGGCCCTTCTCACTGTAGATACGGGCCAGCTCGCTGTCGCGCTTCGCCTGTTCGAGCTGGTGGAGCTTGGCCGCCAGCATCCTCCTCGCCGTTGCCCGGTTCTTATGTTGGGAACGCTCATTCTGACATTGGACCACGACCCCCGTGGCCAGGTGCGTCAGGCGCACCGCGGAGGAGGTCTTGTTGACGTGCTGGCCGCCCGCCCCCCCGGCGCGGAACGTGTCCTCTCGCACTTCCCGATCCCAGTCAACCTCAATCTCGACGTCCTCCACCTCCGGCTGCGCGTCCACCGATGCGAAACTCGTCTCCCGCTTGCCTTGAGCACTGAAGGGTGAGATGCGCACCAGCCGATGCACCCCCGTCTCGCAGGAAAGGTAGCCGTAGGCGTAGGGCCCCTTGACCAGCAGCGTGCACGACTGAATGCCGGCTTCCTCGCCGGGGCGCACCGAGAGTTCCTCCACCTCGTACTCACTCCGCTCGCAGTAACGCAGGTACGCGCGCAACAGCATCTCCGCCCAGTCACAGGCATCCGCCCCGCCCGTCCCCGCCTGAATGCTGAAGTAACAGTTGCGCGGGTCGTCCGGCTTGGACAGCAGCGTCAACAGTTCGACGTGTTCGAGCTCGGCATCCACCTGCTGCACTTCGCGGTCGCGTTCCGCGCGCACCTCGGCATCGTCCTGCTCCGCCAGCAGTTCACTCATGGCGTGCAGCTCGTCGATGCGACCGCCCAGCCGTTGCAGCGGGTCCACGAGGGCCTTGAGCGCCTTGAGGCGCTGAATGGTCAACCGGGCGGCCTCCGGATCGTCCCAGAAGCCCGGCACCGCCATCCGCTTCTCGATGCTTGCCAGCTCCTCCAGTTTCGCCGGCAAGTCAAAGAGAGTCCCGGAGCGTAACGATCCGGGCCGCCAGGTTGTCCAGAGCAGCTACTGGGTCACTGGGAATCATAAGTTTCGGACTCCGGCACGCACACCACCTCTCGCAGCGCGGTGCACCGCTGTCGCAGGATTCACTGCCGTTAAGGGGAGACCACGCGGATAGCCCGCTCGATCACAATGTCATCCACCGGAAGCGACACCTCGCTGCCCAGGTTCGCGTCGGCTGTCAATTCGACCTTGAGCATCGCCTCCAGGACATCGACCCCCTCCACAACTTGACCGAATGCAGTGAAACCCTGAGCATCCAGGAAGTCGTTCTGCTCGTTCAGATTGATGAAAAACTGCGTATCACCGCTGTCCGGATCATCGGGAAGCAGCGCCATCGCCACGGAGTACAGCGTCCCGTTGCTTAGACCGTTATCTGCCTCCGACGGCACAGGTGGTCGTGTCGGTTTCGTGGCAACGATCTCGCCGTCCTGCCGGATGTAGCCGCCCATCTGAATGACGAACGGCTCCGGTTCGCCCTCCGCATTCTCAGCAATCACGATGCGGTGGACGAGCACCCCTTCGTAGAAACCATCATCGACATACGCGAGGAGGTTCGCGCTGGTCAACGGCGCCCGCTCCGCATCGAGTTCAATCACAAAGGTGCCCTTGGTGGTCTCGACGCTGACGCGTGGCGTGCGGCTTTCCGCCGCAACGATCTCCAAATCCCGGGTCGCCGTGGCCGCACTGCCAGGGAGCGTCGCCGTGAGCACGACATCGATCGTCTCGCCTAAGGCGGCGGTAAGCATCGGATTCGCGGAGGTGGGGTCGTCTATCGTTGCCGTCCCTTTGGTCACCTCCCACAGCAACGCGAGATCCTCGATCTCGCTGGTTGCCAACAGCTCGGCGGGCTCCCCGACGACCACCAGGCGCGGGGCCTCGGCGATGACTGCCGACTTAACTTCGAGCGTGACAAACTCAACGGCACGGGTGCCGACGCTGTCGGTAACAACCAAGCGAATAACGTAGAGCCCCGGTGCAGTGATGACACCCGTGGTGACCGAGTCCCCGGTCATGTTGTTCAGAGCAAGTGCCTCCTCCCCACCACTTTGGTCCCAACGAAACACATAGGGAGGCACTCCACCACCCGCCTTGGCCATGAGCGTGGCTTCGCCTTGTTCGAACAAGCGTGGTGTGGACGTGGTGGCTATCGCAACCAGAGCCTGCGTTTCCTCACAAACCGGGCAGCAACCCGCCCCACCCCCGAGCAGCCACCAGATGCCGCACCCGGCCAAGATCGCGCCACCGATCGGCAATCGCATCCCGCATCGTATGCTTTTCATCTTTTCGGCCCCTTATCCTCAGCACGCCGAGTCTATATCCGCTAGCTGCTTCTTGCTCCCGTGATAACCCGCCGCTATCGGATTGCTCTCAGCACTTTGTCCTCATCCATAATCAACGTAACCGTGTGGGTAGACGATTCGGCATCACCGCTCCAGGCGCTCACTTCGGTTTGTCCGGAGAACGTCGCGTCGCCGGCTTGAATCACATAGTTGCACGCACTCAGCGTCACCGCTTCGCCATGATAAAAGGTGTTCCGAACGGGGACACCACCATAGGTGGGGTGCTCCGAGGGTGGGCGATCTTCCAGTTCAGACCAGCACGCCAGGAAATAGCCCCGTGGCGCGACCGCCAGACCAAAGTCGCAGTCCGCCACGTTCGCGGCGAGCGTAAGCTGCGTCGCGCCGGTCACAAACGGGACCCCATCCGCGCTGCTGTCAGGCGCGATACTTAACTCGTACTGGCGCGTCCGGTCGATAACAATGCTCGTGATCGTCAGGTCGCGATCCACACTCACCGTCGTCGCGGGCGATGCTGGGTCCGCGATGCCCGCCGTGCTCCCGTCCGAGCTGAGCCACCGATCGAACTCCCACCCTGCCGGTATGTGCGCCTGAAGCGCCACTGCGGTTCCCAGATCGTAGTTCCCGCTCCCTGTGAACGTCTCGCTTGCCGGATCATCGTCGCTGAAGAACTCATCTCCTGCATCGGTCAGTACCATGACGGTGAGAGTATGCATCTGGGCAAAGTGGGCCTCCAGGGAGGTATGCTCAGCGACCGACAAGGTCAGTGGGTTGGCCGTGTCGGTCACGTCCCCCTCCCAATGGTCAAAACGCCACCCGTCGGCAGCCACGGCCGTCAGTGTCTGCTCCACACCCGCATCGACCGCAACGGCTTCGGTACCCGCCGTTCCGATGCCCTCGATCTGAACGCTCCCGCTGCCGTCCACCGTTACGGTAAGCGATGCGAGTTCCACGAACACCGCCGTCACTGCGCTATCCTCGTCCACCGTGACCGTGATGCTCGTCTCCTCGGCGGGGGTGTCCTCACCCGCACCCTCCCAACGATCGAAGCGCCATCCGGGGTCGGCCTCCGCGGTTAAGGTGCGTTCGCTCCCCACATCCATGACGATCGGGTCCTGCAAACCCGCGTCCTCCCCGTCGATCGTCACCTCGCCGTTGCCCTCTACCCGAACCGTCAGTTCCACCAGTTGCACGAAGGTTGCTGTGTAGCACCCCAGCCAGGTCGTTCGGACATCGTGCGGGTTCTCCTCGGAGACGTCGCCCAGATGCTCCCAGTGGTCAAACCGCCACCCGGACCCAGCCGTCGCCTTCAGCGTGACAAAGACCTCCTCACTGAACGACGGCGGGTCAATGTCCACCGAGCCTTCTCCCACCACGGTCGGTCCTTCCACGAAGTAGGCGACGATATCAGCGAGGTCCGCGGTTGGGATGCGGTACGGGTTGTCCGCCGAGGTCCCGTCAGGCCACTCCCACCGATCAAAGCACCACCCCGGCGACGGCGTCGCCTTTAGCGTCGCGGTCGTACCGTCTGTCGTGACGTCGACGACACCTTCGCCGTCAACCGCTCCGACCACGGCTACCGGGGCGCCCGGACACCCCGCAAGCAGCGCCAGCACAGCTACCCCTCCGAAACCCACGAGATACGCCTTCCAGGGACAACGCATGGCCCAACTCCTTGCCCTGCCTCGACCTCCAACGTCTTACCAATGCCCTCCCCGAGCGTCCAGCACTATAACTCGCAGAGGACTGGCTTTCCACCACGCCGGCGCCCTGCTAGCGGCCCTCCGCCCGTGGGCAAGCACGCCTTCTCGGACCGGATCGCTATGTCCCCCATCCCCGGATACCGCCGCTACGTCCGTAGCCGTGTGCTGTCGAGTTGCTACAATGCCCGCCTCGCGGGTTAGCGTTCGCGCCTTTAGCCACCGACGGTTGCTGCCATGCCGAATCGCAACGTCTTCGAGTCGCCGCTCGTCGCCCGCAACGCCTCCCGCGCCATGGGCGAGCTGTTCGGCGCCCGCCACCGCATTCTCACCTGGCGTCGCGTCTGGCTTGCCTTGGCGGAGGGGCAGCGGCAGGCCGGGCTGCCCATTTCCGCCCACCAGGTCCGCCAGCTCGAACGCACCCTCGAGAATGTCGACTTCGCCCGGGCCGCCCGTTACGAGCGGCAGACCCGTCATGACGTGATGGCCCACCTGCACGCCTGGGGTGAGGCCGCCCCGGAATCCCGCTCCATCCTGCACCTGGGCGCCACCAGCGCGGATATTACCGACAACGCCGACCTCATCATTATGCGGGACGCCCTCCGCTGGCTCGCCGGCTGGCTTGCCAACGTGATCGACGCCCTCGGCCGCTTCGCCCGCGACCAGCGCTCCCGGGCGACCCTCGGCTTCACCCACTACCAACCCGCCCAGGTAACCACGGTCGGCAAGCGGGCCGCCACCTGGTGCTACGACTTCGTCACCGACCTGCACGAGCTGGAACGCTGCCTGGCCACCCTGCCCTTCCGCGGCATCAAAGGCGCCACCGGCACCCAGGCGAGCTTCCTCGCCCTCTTCCACGGCGATCAGCGCAAGGTGCTGGCCCTCGAACGTCGCATCGCCCGCCGGTTCGGCTTCGACCTCATCGAGCCCGTCACCGGCCAGACCTACTCGCGCAAGATCGACGCCCGCGTGCTCGGCGTGCTGGGCGGCATCGCCGCCAGCGTCCACAAGTTCGCCAACGACCTGCGCCTGCTGGCCAATCTCAAGGAGATCGAGGAGCCGTTCGAGACCGCTCAGGTCGGCTCCAGCGCCATGCCCTACAAACGCAACCCGATGCGTTGCGAGCGGGCGACCGGCCTCGCCCGCTTCGTCATCGCCCTCGTGCAGTCCGCCTACCAGACCGCGGCCGAGCAGTGGCTGGAACGCACCCTCGATGATTCCTCGAACCGGCGGTTGACGATCCCCGAGGCGTTCCTCGCCACCGACGGCATGCTCCGGCTGGTCACGAACGTCGCCCGCGGGCTGGTCGTGTATCCGCGGACGATTGCCGTCCATTTGCGCACGGAACTGCCGTTTCTGGCCACGGAGAACATCCTGATGGCGGCCGTGCAGGCCGGCGGCGACCGCCAGAAGCTGCATGAACGCCTCCGCATCCACGCCCAGGAGGCGGGGCGACGGGTCAAGCAGGAGGGCGGCGACAATGATCTGCTGGACCGTCTCGCCCGTGACCCGGCTTTCGCGGCCGTCAACCTCCGGGCCGCGGTCGATCCGAAACGCTTCGTCGGCCGGGCACCCCAGCAAGTGGACGAGCTCCTGCGAACCTACGTCGTCCCCATCCGCCGGCGCTACCGCGCCGACCTGGGGCGCAGCGCCGAGCTGGAGGTCTGACGAGCTGATACTGAACCCCTCTCCCTGCGGGAGCTGATGCTGAACCCCTCTCCCCCCGGGAGAGGGGCAGGGGTGAGGGCAGCAGAAGCGAAGGCACCCCCCGGGGCTGTGGCGTCGCCCGCTCCGAGCCCGAGCGGGACCGACGGGTGTAGGGGGGCTCTGCCCACCGCGGAATAGCGAAGTGCGAATAGCGAATGAAGGAGAGGGGACTGTCGGGGCATCCGAGCCCGAGCGGCACCGAGCGGGCGACATCTGAGCCCGAGCGGAAGCGAGGGGCAGCATTGCGAGTACGATAGCCAGGAGGTCGTCATTCATGGACACAACGGAACTAGCTCGCCGAATGCGGGCCGCCGCGTATCTCGAAGGTGATTTCACCCTGCGTTCGGGACGCAAGAGCAAGTACTACCTCGACAAGTACCTCTTCGAAACCCAGCCGGATATCCTGCGTCCGTTGGGCGAGTTGCTGGCCACGTACGTTCGGCCCACCACGACGCTCATCGCCGGGGCCGAGCTGGGCGGCATTCCGCTAGCGACGGCCACGTCGCTCGCCTCCGGCAAACCGTTCGTTATCATTCGCAATATGAAGAAAGACTACGGCACGGCCAAGCCCTACGAAGGCAGGCTGAACGCCGGCGACAGCGTGCTGCTGGTCGAGGACATCGCCACAACCGGCGGGCAGGTACTCGAAGCGGCCCGGTTCCTTGCCGGCATCGGGGCCCGCGTCGAACGGATCGTGGCCGTCATCGACCGCCAGGAAGGCGCGCGGCAGAACATTGAGTCGGCCGGCTTCGCTTTCGAGGCGTTGTTCACCAAGGCGGACTTGGGAATCACCGGCTGAAGGGGACCACGCCAATGGGGAGCTGGGAGGGTGGCATGCCCAGGCCGAAGGCGCCGGCATGCTGTTGCATGCAGCGGCCCAGCGAAGGGAAAGCACGGCGGCGTTGCGCTTGGCCATGCCACCCCACACCCTCGCTCGGTCGTCGTTGCAGGCGGAGCTACTTAGCATGATGCGCGGACTCGCAACGGCTCGATTCGTTGAGGCCCCACGATGGTCGTGTGCATTGCTCGTCGGGCTCGTGTGGCTCGCCGCGCCGGCAGCTTCCGTGGCGCAGGCACCCCCGGCCGACTCGCCACCCGTTGCCCCCGCACCCACCACTGACGTGCCCAGGCCCGACCCCGGCACCCCGGCCACAGCCCCAGACGGGTCCAGAGCGGAGCCCCTCCCCGTCGCTGACCCATCAGCCGCCGAGGCAACGCCGGTCGAGATCATGGGCGACGAACCCGCCCCCGTCCCTCTTGCGGAGGCCGGTGGGGGACTCTCCTCCGCCATCGCCCGACCCGCCCGTGACCCGATGACCTACGGACTCTGGGTGTTGCTGCCGGCGCTGGTGGCGATCGTCCTGGCGGTGTTCACACGCCAGGTGGTACCGGCGCTCGTGGTGGCCGTGGTGGTCGGGGCCTACATGTACTGGCCCTGTCTGCCGAGCGATTCGCCCTACACGACGGGCGGGCCCGTCGTCGGCGGCTTTCGACTGGCCGTCGAAAGGTACGTTTTGGGCTCGATTTACGACGACGCCAACGACTTCGGCCATGTGCAGATCATCGTCTTCACCCTGCTCATCGGGTTCATGGTGGGGGTGATTGCCCGGAACGGCGGGACGGCCGGCCTCGTTGGACTCGTGCTCGGACACACCGAATCCCCGCGGCGCGGCGCGCTCACCGCCTGGCTGGCGGGCCTAGTCGTGTTCTTCGACGACTACGCGAGCACCATGATCGTCGGACCGACGATGCGGTCCGTGTTCGACCGACTCAAGATTTCGCGCGCCAAGCTCGCGTACATCGTCGATTCGACGGCCGCCCCGGTGGCCTCCCTCGCCATCATCGGCACCTGGATCGGGCTGGAAATCGGCTACATCCAGACCGGCATTAACGCGGTCACCGCCGGTCCGCGACCCCCGTCCTTCCTGATGCTTGAGACTCCGGACCAGGCGCCGCAGGCGATCACCGGCATGCAGGCGTTCCTGTACAGCCTGCCCTACCGGTTCTACCCGATCCTCGCGCTGTTTCTGGTGCTGGTCGTCTCCCTGACGGGGCGTGACTTCGGCCCGATGCGCCGGGCCCAGCAGCGTGCCCTGCGTGGCGAGGAAGACTTCACTCCCGATCTCGAGCACCGCGAGGCCCACGGATTGAACGTCACGCCACGTTGGTGGCTGGGGCTGCTGCCGGTTCTGGCGCTGGTGGGCACCACGATCGCCGTCCTGTGGGCCACGGGGTACCGGGCCGTCGGCGGGTCCGAGTTCTTCACCCGCGACGTGCCGTGGTGGGAGTCAGTCATCGATGTGCTGCGGAAGTGCGATCCCTACCGGTCCATCCTGTACGGAGCCTGCCTGGCCGGCTTAACCGCCATCCTGCTGACGGTCGTCGCACGAGCCTGCCCCCTGCGGGAAGCCTTCGACGCCGGCAGCAATGGGATGGCCCGGATGTTCCCGGCCATAGTCATCCTCGTCCTGGCTTGGGCGTTGTCGGCGGTTTCCAAGGATCTCCAGCTCGGGCAGGTGCTGGCCGAGGTGCTCAAGGAAGCCCAGTTCCAGCCGCGCTGGCTGCCGCTGGCGGTGTTCGCCTGTGCGGCCGTCATCTCGTTTGCCACGGGAACATCGTGGGGCACCATGGGCATCCTCTGCCCCGTAACCGTCGAGGTCGGCGCCCGCCTGATCCCCGAGGCCAATCTGCCCGACCCGGAGGCCCGGCAGTTGTTCTACGGAGCCGTCGGCAGCGTGTTGGCGGGGGCCGTCTTCGGCGACCACTGCTCGCCGATCAGCGATACCACGGTGCTGTCGTCCATAGCCTCCGGCTGTCGCCACGAGGACCACGTCTGGACGCAACTCCCCTATGCCGTGCTGACGGCCGTGGTGGCCATGGGCTGCGGCGACATCCTCAGCGACGTGTTGAATCAGCCATCGTACGTGGGGCTGGGCGTCGGTGCTCTGCTGCTGCTGCTGATCGTGTTCATCTTCGGACGACGACCGACGCCGCCACCCGTGGCCCCCGCGCCGCCTGCGCCTGCTCCCTCGCCCGCCCCGCCGTCGGGTCCGCTGCCGCCCTACCGGCCGCGCTCCGACTGGAGCGCTCCGCGAGAGTAGCTGGTCCGCTGCAGGCGAGAAAGAAGGCAGGCGGCGCATGTTTCACCGCACGCACCGCCTGCCGTGATGCCTAATGCGCCCGCACCGACGAGTCGCCTCGCGGCCGGGCGCGAGTCATCGTGCCCCCGACTCCAGCCCACATCGTTACTTGGGCGAGCGAGTGCACGCTAGTTGGTACTCGGACAGATCTCGCAGATCGACGTCTCCGTCCCCATCCCGGTCGTACCGAGCGCACCCTTCCATCACGCCGACACCCGGCCCGGTCAGGCAGGCGTAGATCGACGCCTCCGCCGGCGCGCCGTTGCCGGCCAGCGGCGTAAACGCCGGCCCCAGCCCGTGGTACGCCAAGCCAACCGCCAGCGCTAGACAAGCGGCCGCGGGCAGCCCCACCAGCACCCACCGACGCAGCTCCCGCCAGTGCGTTCTCCCGGCAGCCACCGCCGCACCCGCGGGGACGGGCGTTCGTTCAAACACGCCCGCCCGCTCAGCCGCCGCCAGCTCCGTCAGACGCTGCTCGAGCAAACCAAGATGGGAACCATGCTCCGACATAACCTACCCACCCGGCAGGGCACGGCCTCCTCAATCGGCGTCCGCCCCGGCCAATCTACAATATGAGTCGCATCCTCACCCCGGCGGCGCGAGGTCTACCCCCGTTTTCCGCTGTACACACCGCGCGAGCCGTTGCGTGATACGTTCCCAACGCGAGCGAAGCGTCGATTCGGGCATCCCGAGCGCCGCCGCAGCCTCCCCCCAACGCCGCTCCACGATGGCCGCAAGTTGCGCGCAAATCATTTGCTCATCTTGACTTAGATCACGAATGCAATCGCGCAAAGCCGAAAGTTCCTCGACCCGGGAGAGCCATCCCTCGGGCGAGTCATACACCACAGCTTGTTGTTCAGCCAAACTGAACTCTTCGCCAAAACCTTCGGACGTCTTGCCGGAGGATCGCAGGGCGCTGATGCAGCGGTTGTAGGCGATTCGGGCGAGGTAGACCGGAATGGAGCGTAGCGGCTGCCGCACGGCCGAGCGTGCCGCGTGGACCAGCCCCGTCCAAGTCTCGGAGGCCAAGCTATCCAGCCAGGCGGGGTCGTGGGCACACTGAGTCTGCGAAGCACGCCAGATGGTGTACCGGACCAGCCGATCGTAGCGTCGCATCAACACGGTTAAGGCCGACTCATCACCGCCCGCGAGGCGCGCCAAGAGGGCTGCGTCGTCCGGTTCGGACTCACCCGACCGTCTGGTGGACCGGTGTTGCGGCGCCATGGCCCTCCCATTATGCGATCGGGCAACGCGGCGGACAACGCACCCGACCACCGGCGGATCAGAAACGGGGACGCAGCTAGTCTGCTGAGCGCGCAAGACTAGCGGCGTCCCCGTTTTTGTTTTCTCTATTTCCGCCGGGGCTTGGGCTTCGGTTCAGTTTCATACTTGAACGACAGACTCACGCGGGCGCGATAGCCGACGACGCAGCCGTCCTCGACCTTCAGATCGAGTTGCTTGACCTCGGCGATGCGCAGGTTCTTCAGGGTCCGACCGGCGGTTTCGACCGCGTTGCGGGCGGCGTCCTCCCAGGACTTCTCGCTCGTGCCGACCAGCTCGATGACCTTATAGACACTGTCCGACATGATGCCGTCTCCCCACAAGTTTGGATTCGTGCAGTTCACCAGGCACACGCCCAGGCGCGGCCTGTAGTGCGCCGCCGGGCGCAATCCACGCCGTTGCGCCCCCCGCGGCAGCGACGCACGTGGTACCCTGAACTGGGGCACGGGTCAAGCGCTGCGCAGCCTTGATGGGACGGAAGGACCTGTGACAGATGAGACGGCTTCCGGCGGGCCTCGGATCGCCGGGCGCGTCGCGTCGCTTCTGCCTACCGGCAGGCAGGCTCCCGTTGGCGACGTAGAATGTCGCAACGCTTCGATCCTCTACGTCGGCCACGGGGGGCCGACGCTACCCGGTCCGTGGGGGCCGGCGCGACTGCGTCCGTGGTGCCCGCCGAGTCTGTCATACACCCGGGGCAGAACGTGGAGGCAAGCCGGGTGGGCACGGTGTCCTTGTCGCACCGCGGGCACAAGGGCGAGCAGGTGTCGGAGGCCGGGGAGCATGCTTGCCTACAACGGCGTGCGTGCCCGAGGTATACGGCGCCACGCCTGCCGTGCGTCTGCGCAATGGCATGCGCGTTCCGGGTTTCCGGCGTTGCGGGAGTGTATCTCGATGTACCGGGCGGGCGTCGTCACCTTCGCCGCCCTCACCCCTGCCCCTCTCCCGAGGGGAGAGGGGTTCAGTCGCCGCACGCCCGCCCTTACCACACCAGCAACCTACTTCGCGGGCCGGGGTGGCGGCGGTGGCGGCGGAGGAGCGGGTGACGGCTCCCCGCCGGGCGGTGGCGGAGGCGGCGGTGGGGGTGGCGGCGACGCGGGCTTGTACGTCGTCACGGCCTCCGTCCGCAAGTTCAGGCCGTCCAGCGCGTTCATGGACGCGGAAGAGCTGTAGAAATCAATCTGCTGGAGCACCGGGCCGAGCTTCAGCAGAATGGTGAATACCGCCTGCATGACGGCCTTGACTTCAGCGGCGTCGGGTTCGTCCTCCGGTACGGCGGCCATCATGAGGTTTCCAACAAAACCCACCATCTGCAGCGCCATCGCCAGCTCCTGCCCGAGGTGCGACAGATCGCTGAACGACAACGCGAGTACGGGCGTCTTGGGAACGAGCCCCTCGGCGCGGAACCGCTCGTTCTGGGTGATCGAGGGGGCCTTGCCGGCCGCCACCGCCAGACACTTGTTCACGGCCGGCTCGGACGAGCCGATCATCAACCACTCCTCGTGCACGCCGATCACCAGGCGCAGACCCCACATCATCACCATGGGGTGGGTCACGCTGCGGAAACCCTCCGCGTCCACCTTGGCCGGCATGATCATCAGTTGCTGATTGCGCTGGGCCAGGAACGCGTTGAGCTTGTCGATGGCGGCGTTGACCTTCTGCAGCGCCAGCGCCGGGTCGGTCACCCGGATCATGAAGACCGAGTCACTGGTGCTCATGGGCGTGGCGACGGACGGCGGCAACGTCACGCTGACCATCTCGCCGCCCCACCAACTGAACAGGTCAGCTTGCGGATCGAAGCCGGTGGAGGCGAGGAGCGCCTGCCACTGGGCGACGTTGGCCGCCCCGTCCGGCAGGTCCTTCTCGACGAAGTTGAGAATGAGGTGATAGAGCCTGGGAACGTCAAGGAACGCGTTGAGGCTGAAGCCGGTGGCTTCCTGGGGCAGATAGCGGTCGAACTTCTCGAACGGCTTGCGCTCCAGGAATACCTGGGCCAGCGGTGAATGTCGCTTGTCCTCCTTGATCCGCGCCACGCTGTGGGTGAGCGTGCGCTGCCCGTCGGTCTCGTCAGAGGCGACGATATAGTCGAGGATATCAACGAGGTCGAACACCTTGGTCAGCAGGCGGATGACGTCCTCCGCCTCCTGCCCACCCTGCTTCGTTGCCACTTCCATGATGCCGCGCATGCTCTTCATGAAGGCGTCGAAGTCGAAGAACATGATCCCGTCTTCGGGCGGCGGGACGAGTCCCAGAGCCTGCTGGAAGCGCGGCGAGGCCACCACCGAGGGACCGGCAGGCTTCCCCGCCAGCGACCCGACCACCTGCTCCAACGCCCGCCGCCCGGTGACGAACCCAATCACGTCCTGGCGGTGGAAGAGGTGCAGGGAGTACCCCGCCTGCGGAATGTCCACCGTCCACACCCGTGCCCCGAGCAACTCACTCTGGCTTACCGGCACGCCGCCCAACCCGGTCAGCCAGCCCAGCAAGGCCGCCAACCCATTGGCGTTGGCCTCGGCGGTCTCGGCCACGCCGCGCGCCAGCAGCAAGTACTCGGGCAGAACGACGTCCCCACCGCCTTCCGCGGGGAGTGTCTGGACCACCATTCGCTCAGCAAACGCCACCTCATGCCTGACAAGGTCAGCCCAACGGACGGCCTGGAACAACCCGGTCACCGTGGCCGTGGTCTGCTCCGCCTGGGCGCGGTCCTCCTCGCCCAGCTTCGAGAGGATGAGCTTCTTGACCTCCTCCACGATGCCGCTGTCTTCAAACGACTTGAACACGCGGGCCCATTGGGCTTCCACCCAGGCGCGCTCGGGGTTGTCCACGCCGTTGACGACCATCCAGCAGTCGGCAGGGATGTGCCGCGCCAGCGTGAAGTTGGCCGGCAACTCGGCGGCCCACGCCGCCGTTACCAGCGACCCCAGCACTAACAGCATCCCGAAGAGTGATCGGTTACGCATCGCATGTTCCTCCGCTGGTGTGCCCGACCGGAGTATGCCGGGCGACTGCCTGCAGTTCGCCGCAGAACTCCCTACCGGCCGCATGCCTCGCATGCCGCTACGTCCGGCGCCGGTTGCACCACCCCAGGGGAACCAGCGTCGCTTCGTCAGCAACCTCCCAGAAGCTCCGGCCGGCCGCTGACATGGGCGCTCGCGCCGGCCCTTCTCTCCCTTCCTCAAAGCATACCGATGCGCTCGGCTGGAAACCACCACGGCAGTGTGGATTGTTGTGGGAAGTTGTCCGCGGCGGAGCCTTTCTGACGGATGCCCCCCCCCGCGAGCGTCGCCGATTGCATTCCTCCATCACGGGTTTATCATCGGCGCCCGGTGCTGCAGATTCCGCCGATCAGTGCGGAGGCACGGATCGCTAGCCTGAGAGTCCGGCTCGCTCGCGCCCAGGGGGTGGTGCACGTTTCAGGCCTGTGGGGATCTTCTGCGCCCATGGTGGTCGCCCTGGCCACGCTGCCGCAACGCACTTGCCTGTACGTCACCGCGCAACTCGAAGAGGCCGACGAGGTCCAGGACGATCTGGAACTATTCCTCGGCAGACCCTGCGCGCTGTTCCCGGCGTGGGAGGCGTTGCCGGGCGAGGGGGCGGCCGCCGGCGAGGTCGAGGCGGAACGCCTGCGGGTGTGCACACTTCTGCGTCACGCGGGGAGCGGCGACCAGGCCGACGTGCCGCCGATCGTCGCGCCGATTCAGGCCCTGCTCCAACCGGTGCCGGCGCCGGGCGAGCTGGCACGGCACATTCTGCACCTGACCGCGGGGGCGCCGCTGACCCTGCCGCCGGGGTCCCCAGCGAACCCGGAGGCCGCACTCCCCCCCGCCGGGCCGGACGCGTTGCTGAACTGGGCGATCGACCACGGTTTCGCGCGACTGGACCTGGTCGAGTCGCCGGGAGACGTCGCCCGCCGCGGTGACATTGTGGACCTCTTCGCGCCGGGGGAGTCGCATCCGTTCCGCCTGGAGTTCCTCGAAGACCGGCTCGAATCCATCCGGCGCTTCGACCTGAGCACGCAGCGCTCGATCGAGCGTCTGAGGCACGTGGCCGTGACCGTCGCGCCGCGCACGTCGGCGGCGAACGTCTCCGAGCAAGCCGACCTGTTCGCGTACCTGCCGGCCGATGCCCTGGTCGTGCTGGACGGCCCGGCTGAGATTCAGGAGATGGGTCAGACGATCCGGCGTCGGGTGTCGGCCCCCCAGCGGCTCTTCGCGGTCACGGACCTCTTCAGCCGAGCCCTGCGGTTCGGGCAGGTTCACCTCAGCCGGTTCGGGCCCGGTGCGGCGGCCCGCACGGAAGACGCCGTTCATTTCGACGTGGGGTCGGTGACGCGTTTTGAAGGTAAGGCCGACGAGGCCGTCGGGCAGCTCTGTACGGCCGCCCGCGAGCACCAGGTCTACGTCGTCTGCGACAACGAGGGGGAACGCCGCCGCCTGGCGGAGATGATCGCCCAGACGGACGCGACAGCGGCCGCGTCGATCCATCTGACGGCCGGGGTCATGCACCACGGGTTCGAGTGGTCGGCCGCCGGGACGATCGTGGTGCCTCACCACGAGGTCTTCCATCGCTATCGCCCGATCCGGCGCATCCGCCGCACCTACGCGAGCCGGCCCATCGAAACCTGGGAGGACCTCAAGCCCGGCGACCTGGTGGTCCACGTGGTCCACGGCATCGCGCGTTATCGCGGGCTGACCCGCATGCGCAAGGGCACGTCGCAGTCGCAGGAGGAGTACCTCGGCCTCGAATTCGCCGACGACGCGCATGTGCACGTCCCCACCTCACAGGTGGACCTGGTGCAGAAGTACGTCGGGGCCGGCGGCATCAAGCCGACGCTTTCCAAGCTGGGCGGGAAACGCTGGAGTCGCACCAAACAGCAGGTGGCCGAAGCGCTCACCGACCTGGCCGCCGAACTGCTGCGCACCCAGGCCCGCCGCGCCGAAGCCGAGGGAATCGCCTATCCCCCCGACACCGAATGGCAGCGCGAATTCGAAGCGGCGTTCCCCTACGAGGAAACCGAAGACCAACTTACGGTGGCGGCCGACGTCAAGCAGGACCTCGGGCGGCCGCGACCGATGGACCGGCTCCTCTGCGGCGACGTGGGCTACGGCAAAACCGAGCTGGCGATGCGGGCGGCGTTCAAGGTCGTCGAGTACGGACGGCAGGTCGCGGTGCTGGTGCCGACCACGGTGCTGGCCGAGCAGCATTATGAGACGTTTCTGGACCGCATGGGGCCCTACCCGTTCCGGATCGGCTGCCTCTCGCGTTTCCGTTCGGCGGGCGAGCAGAAGCGCATTGTCAGTGAGGCGAAGAAGGGCCAGATCGACGTCGTCATCGGCACGCACCGGCTGCTCAGCGAAGATGTCGGTTTCGCCAACCTCGGTCTGGTCATCATCGACGAGGAGCAGCGCTTCGGCGTCGAGCACAAGGAGAAGCTCAAAGCCCTGCGGGCGACGGTCGAGGTGCTCACCCTGACCGCGACGCCGATTCCCCGGACGCTGCACATGGCCATGATCGGCCTGCGCGACATCAGCGCCCTCCAAACCCCGCCGGTGGACCGCCGCAGCATCGCCACCCAGGTGTGCGTCTTCAACCGGCAGCACATCCGGGAGGCCGCCCTGCGGGAGATGAACCGCGGCGGACAGGTGTATTTCCTGCACAACTACGTCCGCTCGATCCACGGCGTGGCCGAGGCGCTCCAGACGATCGTGCCGGAGGCCCGCATTCTCGTGGGTCACGGGCAGATGAAGGGTGCGACGCTGGACAACGTCATGCACCGTTTCGTCCGCCACGAGGCCGACATACTCGTGTGCACGACGATCATCGAGAGCGGCATCGACATCCCTAACGTCAACACCATCTTCATCAACCGTGCGGACCGCTTCGGGCTGGCGGACCTGCACCAGTTGCGGGGACGCGTGGGTCGCTCTCGCCACCGGGCGTACTGCTACCTGCTGCTGTCGCCGGATCGCCCGCCCACCAGCAAGGCCGCCCGGCGGCTGAAGGCGATCGAGGAGTTCAGCGAGCTGGGGGCCGGGTTCCGCCTGGCGATGCGGGACCTGGAGATTCGCGGGGCGGGCAACCTGCTGGGTCGGGAGCAGAGTGGGCACATTGCGGCTGTCGGCTACGACCTGTACTGCCGGCTGCTCGATGCGACCGTGCGGCGGCTCAAGAATGAGCCCGAGGCCGCCCTGCCGCAGGTGCAGGTGGACCTTGACGTGGCGGCGTACATTCCTCGAAACTACATGGGTCTGGAGCGGGCGCGGCTCGAGGTGTATCGCCGGCTGGCCACCTGTCGAACGCTCGCGGACGTCGAGCAGTTGGAGCGAGACGTGAGCGATGCGTTCGGCCCGCTGCCGCCGCCGTTGCAGCGCCTGCTGGAACTGGGACAGTTGCGCGTCGAGGCGCGGGCGTACGGCATTCGCAGCATCAGCCTGCAACCGCCCGACGTGATCTTCACGGTGGAGGGCATCGCCCAGGCGGAGCCGCTGTTTCGCCAGGCGTCGGGCAGCGTGCGCATGGCCGACGGGAAGACGGTCCATCTGCGTCTGCCGCCCGGTTATCTGGAGACGGGGACGCTGCTGGCCGTGCTGCGGCAGATGTTCCGCCGGGCGGACGGACGGGTGGAGACATGTGCGCGATGAAGCTTGTACCCATCAACCATGTGGAATGTCCCGCAAGCGGAAGCGAGGCGTGGTGTCGCGTGCTTCGGCGCCGCCACTCGGAGCGGGGGCCTGCAGGCAGTGGTGGGCCGATCACCACGTCGAGGCGCACCCGCACTCAGGCGGTCGGGAAGCCCGCCTGGCTGGGCGTGCTGCTGAGTGTGTCCTTGCTTGGCACTTCCTGTTCAAGCACGTTCAACGTGAAGCCGGACATTCTGGGCATGCGCAGCCGGGCGGCCGAGGCCTCGGGGGCCGAGGCCGGCCCGGGCGCTGCCACGGGCGACGAGTCACCAACGACCAGCGCCGCGCCCACCGCCGCCTCCGACGCCGGTTCGACGCCCGCGGGGACCGCGGCGGTTGCGGAGGCAGGCAACGTCGTCGGGGCGGCCGGCGTCTCCGCGGCCTCCACGCAACTGGCGCCCGTCAAGGAACTGGTCGTCAACGGCGAGAAGGTCCCGGCGGCCGCCATCCTCCGCGACGTGCAGAACGAGCTGCGCCTCCGGGCGGCCGTGGCGACCCCTGAGGCTTATGAGGGCTACGTCGTCCGCCTCGCGCTGGAACGCATCCGCGACCGGGTATCCCAACTGCTGCTGTATCAGCAGGGCCTGCTCAAGCTGGCCGAGGCGGAGACCAAGCAGGTGGACGCGGCCGTCGATGCCGAACTGCGCCGCATCATCACGGCAGGTTACGGCGGCAGCCAGCGGCGCTACGAGCGCGAGTTTCTCGAACCCCGCGGCGAAACGATGGAAGACGCGCGCCGGGAGGTCCGCCGCGAGATCGTCGTCTCCAACTACCTTGACCACTACGTCAAGCCGATGGTACCGCAGCCGACGCGGGCGGAACTCCGCACGCTGTTCGAGGCGCGGCGCGCGCACGCGCAGCGCTCCCCGCAGCGGCAGATGTCGCTCATTGACGTGCGCGTGGCCACCCGCCTGCCGCAGTCCGACACCGAGCCCTCGACCGAAGAACTGTCGGCCGCTCGGAGCGCCGCGCGGGCACGCGCGGAAGCCGCGCTGGCGGAGCTGCGCGGCGGCGCCGACTTCGCCGACGTCGCCCGACGCTACTCGGAGGACTCCCGCGCCGCCGACGGCGGCGCCTGGGGCTGGTTGACGTTCGGAAGCGTGACCGAGCGTTTCGAGCCGGCGGTGGAGGCGCTGTTCGCCCTTGCGGTCGGGCGGGTGAGCGACGTCATCGAAACGCCGGACAGCTTCTTCCTCGTCCGCTGCGACGGCATCGAGGGCGGCGCGGAGCCCGATTTCGAGGGAATGCAGCCCGAGCTCAAGGAGCAGTACTTCCGCGAGGCCTACAACCGCCTCGTGCTGGCGGAATTGACCAAGCTGCAACAGACCGCCCGCATCGAGCCACAGGACCTGCGTCTGTTCCTGGCGGCCGTCCTGGAGACCGCCCCCAGGCCCGGCGGCAAACCCTGAGGCGACGTTCCGCAACGCCACGCGGGAATAGCGAATGACGAAGAGCGAAGAGCGAATGAGGACGGCAGCCGAACACGGCCGGTGTCAGCACTGCTGTTGCACACTCATGCAGACTTGCCCGCTCAGCAGCTTCGGCGCGTAACAGACGGTGCCTATCGGCGTCGCCGCCGCAGGACCAGCGGCGTGGCTGCCACCAGCAGCAACAGCGTCGCCGGTTCGGGAACAAAGGCCAAACCAGAGAAGCCCTCCCCGGCAATCACGTGCTGGCCATTGGAAGTGGGGAAGCTTCCGATCAGCAGGTACTCACCCGTGTTCACGTTGAACGAGTAGAGCGCGTTCGAGCCGGCGTTCGGTGCCCCCGGTCCTCCGGTGACGAAGTAGCCGGTGGCGCCTTCCGGCGGCACGGCCATGCCGCCGTAAGTACCGACGCCCGGCGTGATCGTCACGGTGCGCAGCGCCGTACTCGCCGCCGTGGCGGGGTTGATGACCCGGATGGTCTGCGTCGTCGCGTCGAGCCCGATGAGCATGCCGTCGGCACGCCAACCCAGGCCGTTGATGTCGTGGTGGGCTTCCATCGGGTTCACGACGGTGGCCTGACCGGTTTCCAGGTTGATGGTCATCAGTCGCGCCAAGGTGCTGCCGCCGTTGAGCGCGTATGCCGTACCGTCCGGGGCGAACGCCAACCCGCCTTCGTAGCAGTAGATGCCAAGCAAGCCAACCTGTTCAACGGAGTCGATGCCCCGGTCCTCGGCCAGGCGGATGCGGTAGAGTGAGCTGATGCTCGAAACACCCATGGTCAACGCGTAGAACACTCCCTCGCCCGGGTGGTACTCCAGCGCGCCGACGTTTGACAGGCCCGTCTCGCCGATCAGGTCAAGGGCCGCGTTGTCCACCGAGATGTGATAGAGTCGGCCTGTGTCGCGTTCGATGCCGAAGAGGCTCGCCCTCGCGGCACCCGGAGTCAGAAGCAGCGCCGCGATGAGAGCGACCCCTACCGGCCGCAGGTGTGGCGAAACGTATGAGCGCATCAGCTTTTCCCCTACCTTCCGGCGAGCGCGGCTGGACGCCAGCCTCACCACTCCCTGGTGCCGAGAGTGGCGACGGCGGCCCCCAACCAGATAACCCAGTCTACTGTACTGATATCATTCTGGCCCGTCAAGGCCCTACCAAGCCGCCGGCCAGCCGGCATCCGCCAAAGCCCCGATGCGACCCAGGGGTCGGCATCGTGGCCGGCAATCTCACTCGGGCGGGAGGCTGGACAGCGGACAAACGCCACTGGCGGTAAACGCAGGGCGGTTCGTCAGCACGTGCTGACTATTTCGCGTTTCGACGGGCTCGCCGTCCCAGTTCCGCCACGGACGCGAAACGGTCGTCACCAGTCTTCGCGGCCGGCACAGCGACTTGGATGGGTCTCCCGTTCTCCGCCGCATTACGGCAGTGTGAAGCGGCCATCGTCGGCAGCCTTGAATGGTGTCGGACCGTGGCACAATCTCAGACGCGCCGACGAGCTTGCGGCTCACATCGCAGGGGAGCCGGGGGTCCGATAATCTGGTTGCTGTCGCGGGCTGTCGGACGTGTTCGCGCGGGCGGGGCAATCCGCGTGGCGCGGCCACTTTTCCTGCACCGGCAAAGCTCGTTTTTTGGTTGCGTTACCGCCAAAAACCGCCTAGAATCCAAGCGTTGATATCGGCAAGGCACGGCACACGGGGCACGTGTCCGGGGGAGACGTGCCGGCCGGGGGCTCAGCAGGGCGAGACACGATCTCGGCTATCGGTAGTTCTGCTGCTGCACACGGGAGCAAGTGTTATGAAACTCGTACGTGTATTCGGTCTGCTGGCGTCAGTCGCGTTGCTCGCGAGTCTGCTCACCCTAACCACGGGATGCCCGTACGCAAACGGGACCGGCGATGAGCCTCCCGCCGGCGAACCCATTCCGGGGCCCGAAGGACCGGCCGGTCCGCAAGGTGAGCAAGGACTGCAGGGTGAACAAGGTGAGCAGGGCCCGCAAGGCGAGCAGGGCCTCCAGGGTGAACAGGGTGAGCAAGGCCCGCAGGGTGAGCAAGGCGAGCAGGGCCTCCAGGGTGAGCAGGGTGAGCAAGGCCCGCAGGGTGAACAAGGCGAGCAGGGTCCCTCAGGTCCAACCGGTCCTGCCGGCGCAACCGGTCCTGCCGGCCCGACAGGTGCGACGGGTCCGCAGGGTCCCGCCGGTGCGGCCGCCTCAGCCCTGTTCGACGTCTTCATTGACGACTTCTTCACTTACGGCGGTCACATCCCCGGCGAGTTTGCCACCGGTCAGACCGCTATTGTGGAGCCCGCGCTGGGTACCCCTCCCGGTCACGAAGGGGACGCCGGCGCGATCGCCTTCCGCGTGGTCATCCCGCAGGTGTACACCGCGGGGCACGCCGTCACCATGCGGCTCTTCTTCCTGCGCGAAGGCGACTTCAACGCCGGCACCTGCTTCGTCTTCACCGTGGACGCGGACCGCGTCACCAAGGGCACCGAGGCGGCGGTCTACGGCACAACCAAGTGGGTCCGCATCGACTCCGGCGTCACGGAGGCCACGCAAGCCAGGCTGGTGGTAATGGACCTGCCGCTGAACTCAGCGGTCGGTCTGGACTACCCCAACGACCTTCAGGTGGCCGACGTGCTGACGTTTGAGGTCGCCACGGCCGAGCATCCCGACGACTTCAGCCCCTGGGAGGACGGCGGGCGCTACATGCTGCTGGGCGTGGAGTTCTTCGAAACGACGACGACTCCGATCATGGGATCGGCGACGCTCTTCGATTCGGCAGAGACGGCCAACTGCGAGTAGCGCCCGGCGTGACGCTGGGCGCGTAGGGGGGGGGGCGGCGACGACGTAGCGTCGGCCCCCTGTGGCCGACGGAGGACGCCGCCGACGCACGGATTGCCGAGGACGCCGTCGGCGGCGACGCTTTCTTCAACCGGCGGGCAGGCCCGCCCGCGACCGGGTTCGGTCCCGCGCGTGCACCGCGTCACCCGGCATGGACGAACCGTCTACGTCACGCCCACGGCCAGCACCGTCAGATCGTCGCTGTGCGGAGCACCGGCGGTGAAGCGACCGACGGCCTCCCGCACCACGCGGACGGCTTCCCTGGGTCGCGAATCGTCCAACTGGGACAACGCGTCGAGCAGCCGCTCTTTGCCGAACGGCTCATCTTGCAGGTTGCGGGCTTCGATCACCCCGTCCGTGTAGCAGAGTATCGTGAACGGACCTGTAGGCGCCTCCGCCACGGTCGTCGTGAACGACTCGGCCTCGACCACGCCCAGCGGCAGCGACGATTCCCCGGTCAGTTCGCGCGGCGGTTGCCCCGCCCCCGTCAGCAACACGGGTGCATAATGCCCGGCTGAAGCGAGGCGAATGCACCGCCCGACCGGGTCGAGCAACACGGCCAGGCAGGTGGCGAACTTCGCGGGCTCCGTGTTGGCAAACACGTGCCGGTTGCAGGCGGCCAGCAGTTCCGCCGGATCGGCGCAACGGGCCGTGAGCAGCCGCACGGTTGCTTGCAGATTCGCCATCAGCAGCGCCGCGGCCACCCCCTCGCCGCTCACGTCCGCCATCAGCAACCACAGCCGTCCCTCCGGCGCCTCGATCACGTCGTAGTAGTCGCCGCTGACGCGGTTGCCCGGCTCGTTGAGCGCTTCCACCTGCACGCCGCCGTGGGCCGGCAACTGGCGGGGAAACAGTCCGCACTGAATGCGGCGGGCAAGCTGAAGTTCCTGCTGCAAGCGGACCATCTGCTGCTGCTCCTCCCACAGGTACGTGTTCAGCAGCCCGATGGTGATCTGCCGGGCGATGCCGGCCAGGAAGTCCATGTCCTCCGGCTCATACGCTTCGACGCTGCTGAGCCGGTCTCCGTAGATGACGCCCAGGACCTGGTCCTCGTGCAGCAGCGGCACGCACATGGCCGAGCGAATCCCCTGCTGTACGATGCTGACCGTCGGGTCGCTGTGCGCGCCCTCGATGAACAACACCCGTTCGCCGTCCTCGAGGGCACGGTTGAGGATCGACCGGCTGATCTTCAGCTCGCCTTCCGCCCCGTGCAGGTGGCGGACGACGGGCCAGTCGAGACGGCGCTCGCCCGGCCGGCGGATGCCGATCGCCCCCCGCTCAAACCCCAACACCTCGCAGCAGATGGACAACGCATCCTCCAGCAGGCGGGCCCGCTCGCGCAGCGTGGTCAGCCGTTCGCTCAGCTCATAGATCATCTGGAGGCGGCGCTGAGGCAGCACGGGTTCCCGGCGCCGGCTTACGTAGCGCGCCTCGCGCGTGCCGGCCGCGTCGTCCTCGATCACCACGCTGCCGCTGCTGGGCGCAGCGCCGTGGAACGTCACGACCACGGAACCCAGCAGGATCTGGTCCCCATCTTTCAGACAGGCCGCCGGGCAGGCCTGACCGTTCACGAGCGTGCCGTTCTTGCTGCCCAAATCCTCGATGCGATAACCCTGCGGCGTGGGGACCAGGCGGGCGTGACGCCGCGACGTGCTCGGGTCATTGATGAAAACGTCGCAGGAGCGCTCCCGGCCGATGATCAGCGGCAACGGGCCCAGGGGGTGCCGCTGGGTCCGTCCGTTGCTCAGGGTAACAATCAACTCGGCCATAGCATAACACCGCGTCTCGTCACGTCGGCTCGGCGTCCCTTCGCTCCGTAACGTCGGCCCCCGCTCCGGACCCTCGGCTTCCCGCTCCGCAACGTCGGCCCCCCGTGGTCGACGTGGGCGCTCGCGACGTTGCGGATTCCTGCGTCACCCGCGGGGGAGCGACGCTACCGGCCTCCACAGGGGAGCAACGCTATCTCCAGCGCCATTCCACGACGGGGCGTGGGGATCGTCAGCGCCGCCCGTGGGCGTGCGGCCCCCGCCACAGGCGCCCACCTGTCTACGGCTTGGAGTCGCACGTGCAGACGAGCAACCCGCACCCGGGGCAGCCCTGCCCGTACTTCTTCTGCAGGGCGGCCGTCAGGTTCACGTCCGTGATGTTGGCCAGCGTCACCAGCCAGGCGATGACGTCGGCGAATTCCTCCTCCCGTTCCTGCGGCGTGCCTTCGCGCAGCGCCGCGGCCAGCTCACCAACCTCCTCACAGAGCCACATGAAGGTGGCGGCCACGCCGCGCTCCCGGTCCTTGTGGCTGTACATCTTGTCGATAAGCGCTTGCAGGTCATCAAAGGTCATGCCGATTCACCGCCTTCCGCCGTCGGCCACCGGGGGGGCCGCCGTGGGCTGTCGCAACGCTGCGAGCCCCTGCGTCACCCACGGGACGTGGGGTGTTGCCATCCATCACGTCGCCCCCAGGTATGTGTTTAGCGTCTCTGGCGTTGTGGGTGCCATGCTTTCCCCGCGACCGCGGGTAAGCATGCCTCTGCGGCCGCGGCACCTGCCCACCCCCGCCTGCGGCGGGTGAGGGCATGGCACCCACGCTAAACAGGTACGCCCCCAGGGGGGCGACGCCACCGCGGCGGACGGGTCCCCCACGTGCCGGTGGGCGCCTCATCCTTCAGTATCCGGTCGCCGCCGTTCCGTCCAGATGTTTACTCTCGGCTCCCGGATTCGTCGAGCGACATCTGCTTGTCGTACTCCAGCCGGTACTCGTATTCGAGGGCGAAGGCGTTGTGGCCGCTGACCTGCGGTGGGACCGTCACGTCCCAGCGCAGGATGCCCTGCTTGCGCCCGGTCTCCAGGTAGGCACTGTCCTGGCAGAGGTCCTTGTCGCCCGATACGAGGGTGATCTTGATCTCCGACTCGCGGGCGGTGGGCAGGGCATCGAGCAGGCGCACGGCCGCCGGGCCAGTGCCGTAGTTCTCCACCGTGAGGCGGTACGTGAGCGTGGCCACGCGGTTGCCACCCTGGGCGGTTTCGTCGCGCTGGACGAGTTCGCGGTCCGCCCGCAGGGCAGGGTCAATGCCCAGCCCGACGGTGAAGCTCTGGCCGACGGCCACCGTGGGCACCGTGCCGTGCCCCACGAACTGCCCGCCGACGAAGGCGGAAGCACTGCCGGCCAGCAGAACCAGCTCGGTCTGGTTGGTCAGCCAAGCCTCGTTGTAGACGTAGTTCGTCAGGGCCGGGGTGGCCACCTTGTACGTCTGGGCGACCATCGGCAGTGTCGCGATCTGGATGAGCTGACGATCACTGCGGCTGGGCAGACTGATGCGGCCGGGCAGGCCGTAGGTGACGCTGAGTCCCTCGTCGCGGGCGGCCGGGGCCTTGGCGGGGCGCTTGATCTTCTCGCGCGTCACCAGGTCGAGTATCTGGATGTAGTTGGCGGCGATGTTGAGGTCCACGTCCAAACTGGAGTAGCCGGGGGGTTGCTTGTCGCCGTACTTGCTCTCGCCGTCGGAGGCGGGGCTGGCGGGGATGGACTGCCCCCATTGGCCGCCCATCTGCTGCACGCCCTCGACGTTGCGCGAGGCTTCGATGCTCCTGAGCTGCTGTTGCAGGTTGCCCTTGGCGCCGGAATAGTCGCCGGCGGAAACACCCGCCTTGTTGAATACCTGCACGCTCTGTTCCGGCTCGCGCGTCAGCGTCAACTTGAGCGGCATGAGCACCGGCGCCTTGGCTACTAGTGCCGGAGTGGCCGTCGAGAGGGTCATCCGCACGTTGTTCCAATCCTCACCGCTCATCTGTTGCACGAGGGCGTTGTACTCGATTTGCACGTCCTTGTAGGCGGGATCCGTAAGCAGGCTGTAGTGCGGTCCCCAGGTGGCCTCGTTGACGAGGTAACGCAGCCGCAGAGGTTCGGGGTGGTCCGAGTTGACCTGGAGGGAAACCACCGCCTCCTTGACGATGCGCGTGCTCGAACCCGTCAACTCATTCCGCTCGCGGAGCAGGAGGTCGAGTTGCTCCTGCAAGGCGCGGGCCTGCCGGGCATTGGCGACGCCCTCGGCGCCCATGCGCGTCCATTCGGTATACAGGAACGCGGCGAGCGTCTTGAGCGTGTCGGCGTTGAGCACGCCCTTGCTCAGCTCGACCTCGGCCGTGGGAGCGACGAAGGCGTCGAGTTTACGCAGGAAGTTCTCATGCTGGTTAATGACGAACGACTGACGCTTGACAGCCTCCAGCTCGTCCTGGACCTCGCGCACGCGGGCGTCGAGTTTGCGCACCTCCTCGCGGACGTCCTCGGCCACGGGGCGCTGGCGGTAGCGCACCGAACGCACCTCGATACCCTCGCCACCCTCGGCGTAGAGGCTGCTGGGGATGATCTGCTCGGGCAGGTTGGTGACGACGATTTCGCGCAGGCCGGGGGCGCTCTTGCCACCGCCGGTCGGCGCGAGGTCCACGACGCGGGTCACCAGCGCCTGACCGCGATAGACGGTGACTTCCGCCAACGTCCCGGCGGTCGTCGGTGGCTCATCCGCGCCGAAGGTCCGGGGGGCGAAAGCGGTGGCCGCCACGGCGACGAACCCCACCAGCTTGCTGCATTTCCTGTGGGTCATGGGAGATTCTCCTTTCCGACGTGCTCGGGGTCCGAAGTTCCGGGTGTACAGCGCGGGGCAACCGGTCGTCCACTGGCAAGGTACCCTCCGGCGGGAACGTGGCGGGTCGCGAGAGCCGCTCGTGCGGCATGACGCCGGTTCCCACCCGGTTGCCCGGCCGCGCAGATGTTTACTATGGAAATCATCGACAGGTTGCGGATGTTTCCGACTTCAATCCCGCGGTGACTTGCAGTGTTCATTGTCTGCCTGCCGCACCGGCCATGGCCATTCTACGGTTTTCCCGGCGGTGCACGTTGTAAGCGGCGTGTAACAACCCCGCATCGGGCGGCCCGTACCACTGGAGAGAGAAGGAGGGAGGGGCCCGGCTCCCAGGGCCTGGAAGGCCCTGGCAACGGTCGCTCGCCTTCCAGGCGAGGAGGAACACACCGGGTATGGAGCAGCACACTTGACGTGGAGGAGCACGCCGGGGGGAGGAGCGAACATCGTGCGTTCACCCGGCGGGCGGGCACGCGTGTGCACCAGGGGAGCGTCCGCGCTTCCGCCGCCCTCACCCCTACCCCTCTCCCGGCGGGAGAGGGGTCCAGAGGCCGCAAGCCCGGATCCGCCGGCGGTGTGACGGTGTGGAGACTACGCTAAACACAGCCGGGACTTCAGTCCCGGGTGGGCAAGAGTATAGTGTGCTTCTCGTTTCTCCACCGACACCCGGAGGGCGCACGGCAGCGGTGGAGCCGTGGGGCCTGGGTCGTCCGGGGCATTGGGGGTTATGATGGGCTCGATGGGCAGACTGCGAACGCGGGGTGGGCACTGGGCGGCGTGTGCGTGGTTGATGCTGGCCGGCAGCGCTGGGGCGGGAGCACAGGTGAATCAGGCAACACCCCAACGACCGTCACCCAAGGAGCCGCGGACCGAGGCGCCGGCCCCACAGGTCGATGCGCCGGGCCCGCAGGGTCAGATCGTCAAGCGCTCCTACGTTTCTCCGATCGACGGGGCCGAGCTTGAGTACGCCGTGTGGCTGCCGCCGGACTACGAGCAGCGGCAGGACTGGCCGCTGATTGTCTTCCTGCACGGCAGTGGCGAGGGCGCGGACTGGCTCGCACCCACCACGCCGCACGCGAGCATCCCGGTACGCACGACCCAGAGCGATCTACCCTTCGTCGTGGTGTTTCCGCTGCTGCGGGGAAGCTGGTCGATCAGCGCCCTGGCCGAGCGGGACGTGCTCGACACGCTGGCCGACGTGCAAGCGCACCTGCCCATTGACGCGGAGCGCGTCCACCTGGTGGGTTTGTCAATGGGGGGCTTTGCGGCATGGCGGATCGCCTGTCGTTACCCGGACCGGTTCGCGAGCCTCACGGTGTTCTGCGGCGGCGGGGAGCCGGACCTGGCGGGCAACGTACGGCACCTGCCGATCCGGTTGTACCACGGCGCTGCGGACCCGGTGGTGCCGGTGGAGCATTCGCGCACGATGGCGGCCGCCTTGCAGCGGCTGCGCGTGCCGGTGGAGTACGTGGAGGTGCCCGCCGGGAATCACTTGGTCTGGCCGGGGCCGCTGGCGGAGCGCGGTCTGTATGAGTGGATGAGCAAGCGGCGTCGCGTGTGCGATCCGGCGCGGGTCAGTTTCCGGACGAATTCCCCGCGCTACTCCCGGTCGTATTGGGTCGCCATCGAGGAATTCGTCGATGCCCGCGAGCAGGCGTTCGTCGATGCGTTCGTGCCCGAGGCGGAGGCGATGGTACTCGTGCACGTCGAGAACGTCGCCCGCCTGCGGCTTTCGCCTCCGGTCCGGTGGTTCGACTCCGCGCGGGCGCCGCTGTTCGTCGTCGACAATCGCCGGGTCAAGGCGGAAAGCGACGGACAAGGCTGGGTGCTTACGCTGGCGGAGACCGCGGCGGATCGCCCGCGCAAGCGCGAGGGGCTTTCCGGGCCGATTCAGGACGTGCTGCTTGACCCGTTCGTCGTGGTGGTGGCCTCTGATGCGGACGGCAAACCGTTGCCTAAGTGGCAGGCGGCCGCGGAGCAGGCATTCGCGTGGCGGCACCGTCTGACGAAACAGAGCATCCGGTTCCTTCCCGCGGCTGAGCTTACTGCCGAACTGGCCGCCGGCGCGCACCTGATCTGTTTCGGTGATTCGACGAATCACGCCGTGCTGGCGGAGTTGACACCGAAGCTGCCCCTGTACAGTGACGGACAGCGGGTGTACGTGGAGGGGCAGGCGTTGCCCGCCGAGCTGCCCGCGATGGTGATGGTCTACCCCAACCTGACGGCACCGGGGCGCTGCGTCGTCATCTGCTCCGGCAAGCCGGAGGCGGTGGCGCGGCTGGCGGCGGCCGCACTGGCACCGCCGATGCTGCATCCTCCGCCACAGGAGGACCTGCTGCTGCTCGATGCCCGGGGGCGCGTGTTGGCGCCGGGCGGCGCGTGGGAGGCGTCCAACTGGAAGGACGCCCCGCTCGGCACGCCGTTGCCACCGCGCGGCTTCCTCTTCACCCACACCTGGGAGTTGCCGCCGGCGGTGGTCGAGCAGTTACGCGCGTTGCCGAACACAGACGGACCGTAGCAACCCCCCACAGCCGGTGCCGGACTCTTGCCGCCTCATCGACGACCACTTCGCCCACGCAGGGGCGACGCTACCGACGCAACTCCGGCTCCGTATAACGGACCTCCTTGAACGCCCGTTCACACTTTGTTATCCTGGAGGATCTGGGCGGGTCCCGGCCGGCGGGCGGAGGAGAGGCGCGCCGGCTGCGGGGCCCGCACCGCGGGCGGGAGGAGGCTGAAGCATGTCTGCTGCGTCCAGGTTGTCGGTGATGGTGCTGGTTCTGGGCGGGTCGTTCGCGTGGGGCACGCCGTTTGTCGTCGACATCAACGAGAATACCTCGGTGCTCACGGTCCAGGTGTGCGTGCTGGGCAACTGCGGCAGTGACGCCTCGCGCGTGAACGGCACGATCACGATCGCGGTGAACGATCCGTTCACGCCGACCGAGATGACCCTGTACGACTTTGACCTCTGGTTGCTGGACACCATCGACATCGACATCAAGTACTACGTCGGCCCCATTCAGGTCGGTCGGCTGATCATCACCGGAACCAACCTGCGCCTGTTCTACGCCCAGCCGGGAGTGCCGCTGGGCCCCATACCCATCGAGGGCAGCGCCTTCGCGCTCTACAGCGTGCCCACCAACATGCAGGGTACCGTGGTCTACCACGCTACGGGCACCGTTTGCGTAGCCCTGGGAGGAGCGGGCATGCCCTGTGATGACACTTATAACCTCGCGGAGCAGGGCACCCAGTACGGTGACATCAACGGCTCACTCAGCGTCGCCAACGGCGTGGCCACGATGGTCTTCAATCCGCAGATAACCGTCCCGCTCCTGCCGGATTATCCCGACCTCGGCACGCTGTCGGCGTGGGGCAACGTGAGCGGCACCGGGGCCGTACCCATGCAGGGCGATGGCGACTTCGACGGAGACGGCGATGTCGACCTGCGCGACTTCGCAGGCTTTCAGAACTGTTTTACCGGCCATGCGCCGGGCACGACCGGCCCGACCTGTCGCCCCGGCGATCTGGACGGCGATCGGGACGTTGACGCAACGGACTACGTTACGTTTGAGACGCTCCTGGCCCCGGTGTGACACGGCCGACGTTGCCGCAGCCGGAACGGCAACCGGGCCCGAAGCGCCGGAGTCGGACACGCAAGACGGCATGGCGGCGCTGCGCTTGGCCATGCCACCCTGGGTCGTCGGTTGGTTTTCCTGTCACCCTGGGCCGTCGGTTGGTCTTCGTGTCAAGCGCAGCCGTTTAGCACAGGCTCAACGAAGGGGAGGAGCAGCCATGATCCCGTTGGCAACTATGGTGTTCGGCGTGCTTTGGGTGGGGACCGTGCCCGTGGCTCCGGCCGCGGAGCTTGCGGTGCCGGATGGGTCGCTGACGCAGGCCTGGCAACGCGTGGGGCCGGTGGAGGTCCTGGCACCGGAACCGGCCGGCACGCGCTCTGAGGCACTGCTGCTGGACCTGCGCTTCCTCGGTGTGGGCGTGCCGCCGGAAGGCGACAGCCCCACGGAGCTGGCGTTCAGTCCCGACGGCACGCTGATCGTCGTGGCCCATCGGGACAGTCAGAACCTGGTGGTCTTCAACGCCGCCACGCGCGCCGTGCTCCGCACCGTCGCCTTGAGCGGTTCGCCGAACTCGCTGGCGTTCTGCGCGGACGGCGTGCACGTGGTCACTGCGAACGTCTTTGAAGACACGGTCTCGATTGCGGACGTGCTCACCGGCGTCGAGGTGGCCGTGGTACCCGTCGGCGACCAGCCCGGCATCGTCCGCGTCACCCCGGACGGAACGCTGGCCATCGTCGGCAACACCCTGACGAGTGACTTGTCGGTGGTGGACATCGCCGGGGCCGTCGAGCTGCGACGGCTTGCCCCGGTCGGCTTCGTGCAAATCACCAGCTTCGGCACCTGGGCCGTCACCTACCGCTTCACCGACTTCGAGATCACGCCCGACAACGCGACGGTGATTTTCCCTGACAAGTTCAACAACCGCCTCCAGTTCTTCACCATCGCCAGCGGCGCGGTGACGTCGTTGACCACGCAGACCGGGCCCTATGGCATCGACCTGAGCCCGGACGGCTCCGTGGCGGTCGTCTCGCACGACTACCCCAACTCACTGGTCTCCGTGATCGACGTGCCCGGACGGGCCGTCACCAAGACGATTCCCACGGGCGGCACCGCCACTTCCGTTCCGCCCATCGCAATGAACCCCTCCAAGACCAAGGCCGTGGTGACGGTGCAGAACGGGGTGCGCGTGGTGAACCTGACCACCAACGCCGTTTCCGCCACGCTGTCCACTGGGGCGGTGAACTTCGAGGCGACCACGGCCGACGGACTGTACTGCGTCGTGGGCGGCTACTTAGGCAGCATCGTCAGCTTCGCCGGCGAGACGATCGTCTGCAACCCGCTCAATTCGACGACGCCCGACGCCCTGGCCGTCTCGCCCGTCAACGCCCGGGCGGCCACCGCCCACATTCTGCGCAAGGAGTCGATGGAGGTGATCAACACGAACGGCGCCGCCGGCTACCTGGAAGGCACCGTGCCCACCGGCCCGCCGCCCGAAGGCGACAAGGCGCGGAACGTGGCCGTCGGCTCCGACGGCCTCCGGGCGGTCGTCATCAACAACCATAGCCAGAATGCGACGGTGTTCGACCTTCAGACCGACAGCATTCTGCACGTGGTGACCGTCGGCGAGCGACCGGGCGACGTGGCCCTGACCCCGGACAACAACCGGGCCGTGGTCGCTAATCTGGACTCCGCCTTCGCCTCCGTTATTGATCTGACCACCGGCCTTGCCACCCACATCAACATCTCGCGCCGGGCGGGCCAGGTGGCCGTGGCGCCCAACGGGCAGTACGCGTACTTCGCGGTGGTGGCCGATGGCGACGGCGTCTGGCGCATTAACCTGAACACCCTGCAAGTTGAGGGTGCGCGCGTCCTCACGGGCGACATGGGCGGCATCGGCTTCGTCTTCGATCAAGCCAGCGGGATGACGCTCAGCCATGACGGTGCCACGCTGGTAACCTGCAACAGCTTCACCAACAACCTCTCCATCATCAACACCGCCACGTGGAGCGAGGCGTTGCGGCTGACGGTCGGCACGTTCCCGGTGCGGGCCGTCTTCTCCCCTGACGACAGCCGCATCTACGTCACCAACAAGAACAGCAACACGGTGTCCGTGGTGGCCAACGCCGGCCCGAGTTCCTACGTCATCACCACGATCAACGTCGGCAGTCAGCCGTGGGAGATGGCCGTCAGCCCCGACGGTTCGCGCCTGTACGTGGGCAACTTCGATGCGCGTTCGATCTCCGTCATCAACACGAGCACCTACGCGGTGGTGAACACGATCCCGATCCCCCAGACGGCCGGGGCGGGGCAGCCGGTCGGGCTGGCGATGTCCGCCGACGGGACCGAGCTGTACGTGGCCGCCAACGGCGCGGATTTCCACGTCATGGACACAACCCTGGCGCAGATCGTCGCCACGATCAACACGGGCCTGGCGCCGGCGGACCTGGCCTTCAATGAGGCAACCCGCAGCGCCCTTATTCCATCGCCCTACGGAGCGGACGGGCTGTCCATCGTCACCCTGTTCCCGCCGGGCGACTTCGATGCCGACGGTGACGTGGACCTCCTTGACGTCGCCGTGTTCCAGAACTGCTATACGGGCTCGAGCGGCGGACCGGTGGCCTCCGGCTGCCGAGCCGGTGACCTGGACGGCGACGGGGGCATCACCCTCGAGGACTACACCGACTTCGAGGTCCTGCTGACCGGTCCTTGAGCACTATTTTGGTGCTGTTTGCGATCGTGGTCGCACGCAACACCAAGCGCTTTCCACGTCCAACCGGCAGATCGGGACATTTGCGTCTCCGCCTGCGCGCGGGTATGCTGTCTGGCGGTTCAGGGCGGATCGGCGCACCGCTGGGCTGGTCAGGGCAATCACTGCAATCAGGGAAGGGAAAGTTGCCGAGGCAGCGGCGTGCGCTGAACTGCGCGGTTTGGGTTACTGCTGGTTCCGGGCTGTCGGTCGCGGGTGGGTGCAAGACTGGCGACCGCCCCGGCGGATACTGGGTAGTTTCTGGGGAGGCGACGAAATGGGAACGACACGGAGAAGGAGCGCTGGCGGTGCCTGGGCGTGGACAGCGACCGCCGCCGTTCTGCTGGCCACGCTGCTGTTCCTGCCCGGCTGCCCACCGGGCGACGGAGGCAACACCAACGGCAATGGCAACACCAACGGCAATGGCAACACCAACGGCAATGGGAATGCCAACGACAACACCCCGGGCGACTCCGGATTGACCGGGAAGTTCGTGGGGGCCAACGCCTGCAGGACCTGTCACGGCGCGGTGCACGCCACCTGGCTGGAAACCCTGCATGCCACGGCGCTGGAGACCCTCGAAGCCATCGGCAGTGACGTCGATCCCTGTCTCGCCTGTCACACCGTCGGCTACGGCGAGGAGGGCGGCTTCGTGGACCGCCACACGACCAACAGCCTGGCGGGCGTGCAGTGCGAGAACTGCCACGGCCCGGGCAAGGACCACATTGACCATATCGGCGATCCCGCCTTTTGGCCGGACGTGAGCATCGCCGCGCAGGTCTGCGGCAACTGCCACACCGGCGCGCATCACCCCAACTTCGACCAGTGGCAGGAGTCCGGGCATGCCGGCATCCAGGAAGACGTAATCGCCGACCTGCTCGAGGGCGGCACCTTCGTCAATACCTGCGGCGTCTGCCACTCGGGCGACGTCTTCGTGGCCGCCCGAGTCAATGGGGAAACGGTCCCCGAGGACTACTTCGCGGGCATGACGGCCGAGGACCTCAACCCGATCACTTGCGCGGTCTGTCACGATCCGCACGCGCAAACCGGCAACGCCGCCGAACCGGACGAGGGGCGTGACTTCCAGTTACGCTTCCCGGACACCGCGGAGCCGACGGCATCCACGGCCGTAGCCGATGCGAGCAACCCCGACCGGTTCAACCTCTGCGGGCAGTGCCACCACAGCCGCGGGCGGGTCTGGACCTCGACAACGCGGGGCCCGCACCACAGCGTGCAGGCCAACATGACGATCGGCGAGATGCCGGTGCCCGACGGGACCGCGGCCTTGGTGCCCGCGGCCGCCTCGATCCACCAGATGCTGTCCCTCCAGTGCACCAATTGCCACATGTATCGCCAGGACTTCGAGAGCGAGGTGGCCCCGGCCATCAGCGGGCACACCTTTGAGGTCGATTACGACGCCTGCGTGGCCTGCCACCAGTTCCCCGAGGCCAAGGTGAACACGATCCAGGCCGAGATCCAGGCAGCCCTGGACGGCATCGCCGATCGTCTCGGTGACCCGGCCCAGTGGGAGTACAGCGCCGAAGGCGGGCCGGACGAGACCGTCCAGGCCACCTTGGCCGACGAAATCAAGCAGGTCCGCTTCCTGTACCACTACGTGCTCGGTGATGGAAGCCTGGGTGTGCACAACCCGACTTACATCCGTGCCATTGTGGCGAAGGCGGACGTGATTCTGACGAGCATCGGGCGATAAGCCTGGATGCAGTAGAGTTTGCTTCCCCTGGGGTCCCGGCCGCACGCCGGGACCCCGGGGGAGTGCACTGTGGATTCTCTAGTGGTGGGGCTCAGCCATGCACGCCTGGCCCCAGACAATCCGAAGCGTCTGGGTGGTGGCCGCCTTGACGGCGCTCCTGTCGTTGGCCTCCGTCGCCCGGGCACAGACCCCGGCTTCGCCGCCGCCGCCGGTGACTCCCCCCACGGAGACCGTGCTCACTCCGTCACCCGACACCGCTGCCGTCCTGCAGACCATCCCCGCGGATGCCGACGGCGTTCTGATCATCCCCAAGCTGGCCGAATGCGACGCCCGTCTGACGGCACTTGCCCAGCGGGCGGCGTTTCCGCCGATAAGCGCCCTCACCCTGGCTAAAGGCTGGCTGGAGATCATCACAGGCATCGACGAAACCGGGGCGGCGGCGGTGGTGTTGTTGCCGGCCCGAACTCCCCAGCGGCCCGCCCCGAGCCTGCTGCTCATCATCCCCACCGCGGATCGCCACGCCGTGCTCGGCTTGCTGAATGCCGAGCCCCTGGAGGCAGGCTACTTCCGCGTCCGCGTGCGGGGCCGGGAGAGTTTCGCCGCGGCGTGCGGGCCGTTCACGGTGCTTGGCCCGAGCGTCGCGGCCGTGCAAGCCATCGTGGAGCCCACGGGGGAGCCGCTGGCCGCTCGGCTGCAAGCGGCGCAGAAGGGTTTTCTGACGGCCGGCGACATCGTGTTTTGGCTTGACCTGACGCGCCTCCCCGGAGGGATCGAGGCCGGGCGGAGCGCGGAGTCGCCGTGGCCCTGGCCCCTTCCAGATGCTGCGGTCCTGGCGGCCCACCGGCAGGCCCTGGCAACTCTGCGGATCGAGCCCCAGGGGGTTACGGCGGAGCTTCACCTCGGCCCGGCCGCCAGCGCGGCTCAGCCCGCAGGGGGATCGAGCACGTCCGAACGCACCTTGTTGGAAGGCTTGCCGGCGGGGCCCTGCGCGGTGGCGCTGGGAGCAACCGGGCAGTCCGCGACCGCCATGGCCCGCCTGCTGCTGGGCAACCTGGTCCCCGGTTCCGTTACGAATGCGCCGGTCGACGCGGCGGCATTGCAGGGTCTGCGCGAGACGTGCTTATCGCTGGCGGAGAACGTGAGCGCTCTTTCGCTGTCGGTTGCACAGCCGGCCGACCCGACGGAAGGTCTGTTGGCGGCCTACGTGGTGCTGGACATGCGCGGCGGCAGTGGGGCGGTACTGGCGACGCTGGCGGCCGCGATCGAGAGGTTCCGCGCTTCCGTCGGGGCTGAGCAGCCCGCCCAGCGCGTCGGACGGGCGCTGGTTTATCAGCAGGCGGCGGAACGCCGCGACGAGCTGGCAGTCGACCACCTCACCTTCGACCTGGGCGTGCTGCCGCCGGAGCAGACGGAGCTATGGCGGAAGGTGCTGGGCAACGAAGGCTTGCTCATCCGACTGGCGGCCATTGGTGAGACCCGTCTGCTGGTCGGATTGGGCGGCGGGCCGGCGCGCTTCGCGGTGGCGGCGGCCGCGGCCCAGTCCGAGCAGGCACCGCTGGCGGCCGAGGCCGGCCTCGTCCGAGCGGCGACCCGTCTGCCGGCGCAACGCTCGTTCGCCGCCTACGTCTACCTGGAACGGGTGCGGCGTCTGTTCACACAACTGGCCGCCACGGCCGGTGCGCCGGAGCGAACCCGCCGACTCCCCATCGTTGCCGACATCGACGCGCCGATCGGCGTCGTCGCCAACGTTGAGGAAGGCGGCACGGTCCGGGTCAACGCCTTCATCCCGGTGGAGTTGATTGCCGCCATCCGGGCCGCGGTGGTGGAGAACCTCGCCCGCGACGCCCGCATCAGCCTCCCGCGACCGTGACTTGGCGACGCTGCGTCTCCTGGCCGCAGTGCCCGCCGCTTCTGTCACGCACCCGCCCCTTGAGATCGGCGTCCCGTCTACTCTCGCCGGCCACGCCGCGCGCGTTACAATATCCATGATCTGGCCGGCGCACGTGCGCGCCCGGTGGTGGGAGCCGCCGGGGTAGGCCCGCCGGCGATGAGTCCTCTTTTCAGGGAGGTAGATGCCTATGTTTCCTCGCGGATTCGAGAAGCCGATTTCACTCTCCGGTTTGCAGGACGAGATGAGCCGCCTGATTGAACGCGTCTGGCACTCGGGCGTCTCGACCGGGCCGCTTGATGGTCAGGAGTGGGCGCCCCCGGTGGACATGTACGAGAGTCCGGACCGCTACACCCTGTATGCGGAACTGCCCGGCGTAGAGCCCTCGGCCGTCGAGGTCAGCTACCTCGCCCGCGTGCTCACTATTCGCGGGGAGAAGGTCCCGCCGCCGCCCGGCACCGAAGCCGGCCGCACCGTGCGCCACGAACGCCGCTTCGGCACGTTCTGCCGCTCCGTCGACCTGCCCGCTGACGTGGACGCCGACCGCCTCTCAGCCACGTTCCACGCCGGCGTGCTCGAGGTCACGCTACCTAAGAGCCAGGCCAGCGTCGCGAAGTCCGTCAAGGTCAATGTCACGGAGTGACGCTGGGCGGCGATTGTCGAGTGGAGATTGTCGATTGACGATTGCAGGACCGCAGCCGCGGCTTTGGGGGGCGCTGGCCGCGGGTCAGGCATCGTGGCTGTGGGTTGCCTGGTACTCGTGCAGACGTGCCCTCGCAATACCGAGGAAGTCCTCCCACAGGCGCTTCGACCCGATGCGTCCGGTTGCCAGCCGTGCGAGGGCACGTCCGTCATGAAGACCACGTATCGTGATCAGTTCCACCAGCGGCACGGAGCCAAACCGAAGCACCTGCTCGAGGCGGGCCACGTTACACCAGTAATACACCTCGGGAGCTCTCCTGCGCCCTACTATCACCAGCGCGTCCCGGCCCACCACGACGTGCTGCGGGCCGAACATCGAGCGGCCCGAGAACCAGACAAACACGACGCCTGCGGCCGCGAAGAACGCTGCAGCGAGCTTCGTGTGTAGGTCGGGAGACATCATGACATAGGCGACGCTCTGCACAGCCAGGAAGGCACCGCCCAGAGGTACCCCATAACGGAAACTCCACGGTACGGGAAAGAAGTGAAACTGCCGGTCGCCGTACGCCAGTCCGCACTCCGGGCACCGTCCCTCGTCCGGCAGGCCGGTGAGGGAGTACCTGCACGCCGGACAGCGTTCCTCAAGTTGACGGGTGCTGCCCACGTTGTCAGTGTCCTCTCGGGCCGGCCAGGTGGTTACCCGGTGACAAGGGTGTACCTATCGACGTTGTGGGCCAGATGTGGCGGGCCAGCTCAAGCGGCACGCGGAGTGCTTTGCCCAGGCGATACACCAGGATGAGCACTAGGACGCTCAGACCGAGATGCGCCAGGACGGCCGCACCGACGATGGCCGTAAGCGCAACGGTCACGGTGGTTGCGGCGCCTCCACCTGCGGCCGGAGGACCGAGCTGAACCAGCGTCCGCGCACCCGCGACCGCGATCCCTCGGGCAACCGCCACCGGCCAACGCAGGCGGCGTGCCCTCAAGCTGAGCGAGACCGCCGGGATGCGCCCGGCCAGCTTGGCGAAGTAGCTCAGCATGGCGAAGTCACCGACGGCGTTCACCAAGTGACATAATCCCTTGGCGATGTCGAGGGGAACCGGCTTGACGCCGCTCTCCCACACGACTTCCAGCGTGTAGGCGACCAATCCGACCAGGACGCAGAACCGTACAATCCTGCGGTCGTTGACGTACTGATCGTCACCGATGCCACTGGGATCGGGCTGGGTAATCAGCCAGACCCCGTACAGCGCGACGGCTCCGCCGGCGAGCTTGACCACGGCCATGAGCAGTGGCGAGACCAGGTCGAACACTATGAGTCCCGCGACCATCCCGACGGTGCCCCACACAATGAGCCACGCTCCCCGTTGCAGCGTGGCCAGCCAGGTGGGAGGCCCGTAGCAAAGCAGATCATCATGGCAGGAGGCGCTGATGGGGACGCCGCACTCCGGACAGCGACCCGTCGGCAGCAAGCCGCGCAGGTTGTACCCGCAACCCCGGCAAGGCAGGTCGATCGCAATCAGGCCGGCGACGTCCGGCGATTCTGACGTGGCATCAGCCATTGGGCTTCCTGTTCAACGCCAAGTGCGGATTGTCGGTTGGAGATTGCAGATTGTCGAGTGCAGTCACCGCCCAGCCACCGGCATGCTCAATGTGTCATGCGCGGGTGATCGGGCACGGTGCTTTGCGATCTGTCTTCTCAAATCTCAGATCACCGGCAGCCTGTTACCCGCGACTGGGCTTGGAGGCTCTCTCAGAACTTCCCTCCCTGCCAGGGAGAGGCGAGGGGAGAGTCGGCTCGCCACGGCCCCGCCCCTCACCCTGCCCTCTCCCCAAAGGGGAGAGGGGTCTTGAGGGGGTTTCTTAATGTGTCATCCGCGGATGGTCAGGCTCGGCGCCGCGGGTGTAGAAGCCCACGGCGGCAAAGACCAGCGCTATCAGGGCATAGCCGATAGCAATGTCGAAGGCCTGGTACGTCTTCGCTCCCTCGTGCGCGGGGCTGAAGGCGAGGAAGTAGTCCACGCTGTTGCCGCTAAGCTGATAGCTGTGGCAGAGCCCGATCAACGTCACGACGGCGCCGACCAGTGCCCAGCACGCGGCCGTGTAGAAGCGCCGGCCGATAAGGAAGGCGGCCATCGCCGCGATTACCATGCACGTGAAAATGTATCCCCGCTCCAGCACGATCAGCCCGTGAACGAGGAAGCCGCTGACGGCGGCGTGGGCGTCACCCTCGAGCAGGGATTGCACGGTGGCGACCCCCTGGGCCCCCGGCGTGGCGGCGGCCATAAACGCTCCGTAGGTCACAGTGGCTCCCCAAGCGGCGATGGCCGGGAAGAGACCCAGTGCCACGGCCGGTGCCTGCTCCCGCGGCGTCGCCTGAAACGCCTGGGCGGTAATCACGATCCCGATCCACAGCACGATCGGGATGCCCGCCTCAATCGGCACCACGCTCTGTACGAGGGCCACGCTGCCGCTTAGACACATAAGTGTGATGACCAGACCGTTGAGCGTGGAATACCCCGCCCGCGCTCCCAGGCCCTTCCAGCCGGGATGCCCAATGTAGATCGTGGTGGGGAAGCAGCTTCCGAACAGGGCGGCCAGGATGGTACCGGCGCCGTTCGTGGCCAGCGACGCCCGCGTGTCGAACGCATCGCCGGCCGCCTCCGCCGACTCAATGTTCTGCAAGCTGCCCACTACGTTGAACAACCCCATCGGGATGATGACGGACAGGTACTTCGCACAGCCCCCCAGGTCATGGGCGAGCGTGTCGAACAGGGCCCCGCCGGACCAGATCGGCCAGGCCCAGCCGCTCTGCGTCCAGGCAGCGCTGATCTGGGCGGCGGCCATCTCCCGGCCCGTCCATGCCGACGGCAACACCCACGCCAGGATCGTACCCAGGATGATCGCCACCAATCCGCCCGGAAGTCCCAACGGAAAGCGCGTCCCGCTGAAATACGTAATGAGCACGACGGCCATCGGGATCATGGCAATCAGCGGCGTGGACCAGATTTGCAGGGCGAACGTCATCGAGATGAAGCCAATGGCGATGCCGGCCAGCGTGGAGAGCAGGGCCGCCCGCGGCGTGTTCTTGCGCACCCACTCCGCGACGAATGCGCCGCAGAACTCGATGACGCCGCTGCCCAGGCAGGCCACCAGTCCCATCCGCCACGCCTGTTCCGCGCTCTTGGTCTCCGCATACACCGGCACCATGACGAAGAAGACATACACCAGCAACGACGGGGTGTTGATACCATAGGGCAGGGCGGTGATGTCGCTACGGCCGGTGCGCCGCGCCAGCCGGTGCGCCTGCCAGGCGTAGAAGAGGTTGCCCACCACGATTGACATGGCGGCCCCCGGCAGGATGCGTCCGTAGAGGAAGTGCCGGTCGTCGCCCGTCATGCCGCACAGGAAGCTGCACAGCGTCACGATCAGCAGAAGCTGGACCAAGTTGTCGACGAACAGACCGAAGAAACCATCCAGGTCACGTCGCACGAAGAGACGCATGGGAATGCTCCTGCACGATCAGACTGTCCAGGGTACCGACGGCTTGCGAGTCGGTCCCCGGTACCGCGCCCGGCCGGGAACCGCGCGGCCATCATACCCGCTTCCCCACGCGCGAGCGAGGCGGAAGACCTGAACACCCAGGCTCGACCGGACGCATGCGCGGCCGGACGCATGCGTGGCCACACACAGCCATCCCGGCAGCGGGTGGCATGGCCAAGCGCAGCGCCGCCATGCTCTCGCCCGGCTGAGCAGGCACCATCGTCGCGGGCGTGCTTCCTTCGGTTTCCCCTTCCCGCGCCCCCCGGTAGCATGTTCCCCACCTCCGCCGCGGGCGTCCAGGGCACAGAGGCGCCGACAACGCGGGGCGGTGACGGTGCGATATGCCCAGCGCGGTTCCAAGACGCTTCGATCGCAGCATGTGGATCGTGGCCGGGGTGGCCCTGCTGCTGCAAATGCTGTATCTGGCGGAAAGCAGCCGCGACCCAACCCTGGCGTTCCCGTTGCTTGACGCCGGCGTCTATCACGAAGAGGCACAGCGCCTGGCCGCGGGTCAGCCGCCGGCGGACGGAGCGTTCTTCCAGCCGCCGTTGTTCCCGGTGGTGTTGGGCGTGCTGTACCGGGTCGCAGGAGTGAGCATCTTCGCGGCTCGCCTGTTCCAGGCGACGTGCGCGACAGTAAGCTGCGTGCTGCTGGCCGCGATCACGTGGCGGCTGTTCGGTCGCACCGCTGGGCTGCTGGCGGGCCTGATGCTGGCGGCCTACGGCCCGTTTCTTTTCTTCACCAGCCAACTGCTCCCCACGACGCCGGCCATTCTCCTCAACCTGCTGGGGTTATGGTGGTTGCTCCTCACCCTGACGCGGCCGGCGGCGTGGCGCTACCTGGTCTTCGGCTTCCTCGTCGGGCTGGCGACCATCACGGTGCCCAACTCCGTGATGCTGTTCGTCATCGCGCTGGGGGCGCTGGTGGGGCAGATGCTTCGCCCTCCATGGCGTCGGCACGCTGCCCTGCGACCGTCGGACGCAACCCCTCTCCCCCCGGGGGGAGAGGGCAGGGTGAGGGGGGAAGCCGCGGCCTCGCGACCCTTGACCGATTACCCCCAGGCCGGGAAAGGAGCTCGTTCACCTGCCCTGAGCGCCGTGCTGGCCGCCGTCGGCCTCGCCCTGCCGATCGCGCCGGTCACCATCTACAACTATATACACTCGCGTGAATTCGTGCTGATCGCCAACAACGGCGGCGTCAACTTCTACATCGGCAACAACGCATCGGCTGACCGGACGGAAGCCGTCCGACCGGGACATCGCTGGTATCAACTCTATGGTGAAAGCGTGACGGGCGGCGCCCAAACCGCCGGCCAGCGCAATGCCTACTTCTCGCGTCGGGCTTGGGAGTACGTGCGCACGGACCCGCTGGGCTTCCTGGGCGGTCTCGCCCGCAAGAGCTGGCGCCTCGTCAACGCCCGCGAGCTGCCGCGAACGTTTGATCTGTACAGCTATCGAGATTTCTCCCGGCTGCTCAGCGTGCTGGTATGGCGGACCGACTGGTTCGCCTTTCCTTTGGGAGTGGTGCTGCCGCTGGCCGCAGCGGGGATGGTCCTGGCCCCGGCCCTGGCGCGAGCGACCGGCGGTCCGGCGCGCCTCTGGGTCGTGCCGCTGATGTTCGCGGTGCTGTACGGCGCGTCCGTCATGCTATTCTTCGTGTCGGCCCGGCACCGCCTGCCGGCCGTGGTGATGCTGCTGCCCTATGCGGCGGGCGGCCTCATCGGGTTGGGGCGGCAGGCGCAGGCGTGGTGGACGGGCGGGCACGCCGGCGCCGCCCTCCCGACTTCCCCAACGGTGTGCCTGGCGGCCGTCGTGGTGCTGCTCGCCGTGGTCGTGCTGGTCAACCTGCCGGTGCACGGGCCGCTCGATGACTTCAACTTCCGGGCGGAACGCTACCACACTTTGGCCCAGGCTCTTGCCGACGCGAAGGAGCTGGACCTGGCCGCCGAACTGGCGGCGCGCAGCATCGCCCTCGATCCAACGTATGCCGCCGGTTGCGCGGGGCTGGGTCTCATCCGCGCCCGGCAAGGCGACCTCCCCGAGGCGGAGACCCTGTTTCGGCGGGCGTTGGAGTTGGATCCCGAGGCGGCGGAGGTGCACTGGTATCTGGCCAACGCCCTGCTGGAGCAAGGTCGCGCTGCCGAGGCCCTCGCGGCCGGACAACGATCGTTGGCGATCAATCCCTCGTCCCCGGAAGCTCACGGCGTGGTCGGCGACATCCTGCTGCACTTGAAGCGCGCGGACGAAGCCATCGAGCATTACCAGCAGGCCCTGCGCCTCCCGCCGTATCACCCCGAACTGCGTTTCGCGCTGGCGGCAGCGCTGGAGCAGGCGGAACGTTACGGTGAAGCCCTGGCGAACTACCGGCAAGGACTATACGAGGCGGGTCCGCGGCCGGGCGTTGTGCACCGCTTGGTGACCTTGCTGCTGACGTGTCCCCGGGCGGAGTGGCGCAGTGCGCTCGAGGCCGCCATGCTGGCTGAGCACTGGGTCCAGGCCACCCAGCGCCGCGACGCGGCCGCACTCGAACTGCTGGCTGATGTCCAGCTTGCCCACGGCCGGCAGCGTGAGGCGCAAGCGCTACTCACCGAGGCCATCCGCGTGGCGGAGGAGGCAGGCGACGAGGCGCGCGCGGCCTCCCTGCGGTCCCGTGCCCAGGGACTGCAAGCTGCGTTACCCTGAGAATCGACCGATGCCCACCCGAGTCTGCGGGGGAATGGGCCGCCCTGCACATCGTGCGTTCTTCGCTTTCGCGTGGCGAGCCGCAGGCATCAGTGGAAATGCGGCGACGACACCGCACGGTGAGACGGGCCGCGCTTGTACATCGGCTCCAGGGCCTTGAGCATCCGCTTGCACATCTTGTTGTTGTAGTTGCGCGGATCGCAGAGGAAGACCTCCGCGCGCCGACCACCGATCCGACTCAGACGCTCGAAGAGCCGTTCGATCCGTTGCATGCATTCCTCGGAGGCCCGGCCCGGCGGCGTCCCGTTGGCGTTGACCACCACCACGTCGCTCTCCACCAGCCCGTGATACGGCGGTAGAAGCTGAATACGGGTGGCCAGTTCGTCACCCAGCGGCGAGTACAGGAACCCCCGCATCTCCGTCAGCGTCAGGCGGGGACGCTCTTCGGGGACCTCACGGTCGGCCTCGCTCTCGTCCGCCAGCAGGCCGAAAATCTCCGCGGCGAACGACACCGTGTCGTCCAGCGCCTTGTGCAGCTCGTGGGCGGCCGCCTCCGTCGACCGGAACACCTCGCCCACGCTCTGGGGCATCGACATCACGAAGATTCGGTAGTCGTAAGGATACGCGCAGCGCAAGGCGGGATCGGCGTCCGCCTCGATCAGCACCGTCGCGTTCCGGTCCCGGCGCTGAAGCCGGGCCACCGTCGCCGGCACGACGTCGAATGCCTCCGCGGGCGCGTACTCCACCCACGTCGCGCTGGCCATGCCACATTCCTGTGGCACTTTACCCAGCGGCTTGGGCCGCTCCTTGTCCCCAGCGCTACTGATAAGACGGACGTAGTGGGGCGGCCGAGGCCAAGGCTGGTCCAGCACGGTGCGGATTAACGCACTCTTGCCCGACCTCCGCGGGCCGCTCACAAAGGTTACCGCCACCCCCATAGATATGTCCCGTCTTCCGCCTCATCCCTCGGATCAACGCCTTGCCGTTGCATCATAGGCGCGCCCCCCGCGACCGGCCACCCGATGTTTGTCGGAAGTTCTCGGTCCCGCCGACCCCGTCGGCCCGTGTGGATAGCACCGGCCACGCATCTGCTCGCGCGGCCCCCTGGCGCAGCCGACCGCCGTCGCGGTACCGCCCACTTCTCGCTGACGTGACAGGGTTGAGGGTGCCGGCCGGCGGCGGCTCACACCTTGACGGGCAGGGGTTCCGGGAGCTGGGCCTGCCGGGCGCGCCGCAGGGCGAGAATCAGTTCGACTTCCCCGACCGGCTGGTCAACCTGGCGGGCGATCTCCGTGGCCGACTTGCCCTCGTCGGCGAGGCGATAGACGGCCGCCTGACGGGGGTCTTCGCCTCGCGGCGGGGCCTCCACGGGGGAGAGGGCATCCGGGGGCTCCGCGTCCAGCGTCAGATCCAGACGCCGCGGCCCAGGTGAGGCTTGCAGGAGGGCGTTGAGTTGGGCGATCCGGCGGTCGGCTTCACGGAGCACAGCCTCCACCTTCGCGTACTTCGTGTCCAACAGGGCACTGACCTGACGTGCGAGTTCATCCAGTTGCAGCACGGCCTGATCCAGGTCCTGGCGCTGGCGCTGCTCGGCCGTCAGCCGTTCGTAGCGCGCCTTGACCGACTCGCCGGCGTCCCGTTGTCGCTCCCGGATCTTCTGCCGCGTGCGAATCAGCGTGATGGTGGTGAACACCACTACGAGGGCGACCAGCAGCAGTTGGCCCGCCCCCATGTCACCCCACGTGCGCCCGGTGGACGGGTCGGCCGCCAACAGGGTCAGCGGGCCGGCGGCGCTCATGGGGATCGTCATCAACATGACCGGCATCCTGCAACAACCACCAGGCATCACTTGGCGGCTGGCTCTTCCCTTCGGCCTGTGGGCTCAGCGCGGGGCTGCACCGTCGCCTCGCCGACCCCAGGCAAGCTGGACCGCCGACATCACCAGGCGGACCGAGACGCCCTGGGTGCGTGCGGCTGCCAGGCAGTCATCGAACTCCGGATGAGCCGTCTCCACACCCTCCCGAGTGGCGACCTTCACCCGGATCACCCCGTAGGGCGTCGTGACCGACTCCTCCCGCCGGGCCAGCTTGGTCCGCCGGCTCTGGTGACGGCGGATGCCGAACGTCGTCGTCTCGGCGAACAGCAACGCCTCGAACTTCGCGGCATCCTCCGGTCGGCACAGCACCGTCAGCAGCAAACCCGGTCGCGACTTCTTCATCTGTATCGGCAGGGCGTACGCGTCCAGTGCACCCTCAGCGAGCGTGCGCTCCAGGCAGTGGGCAACCCATTGCGGCGAGCTGTCGTCGAGGTTCGTCTCCAGCACGGTGATCTCGTCCACTTCCCCGACGGCATGCGGCTCGCCGATCAGTACTCGCAGCACGTTGGGCAGCATTCCACCCTCGCGGGCGCCCGCCCCGTAGCCCACGGCCGCAAGCTGCATCGGCGGCACCGGACCGAACTGCTCCGCCAGTGTCGTTAACACGGCTGCCCCGGTGGGTGTGGTCAGTTCGCCCGGCTCGTCGCAGGCGGCCAGCGGCACGCCCTTGAGCAACTCCGCCGTCGCCGGCGCCGGCACGGGGAATACCCCGTGGGCGCAGTGCACCGTTCCCGATCCCGTCGGCAGCGGCGAACAGACGACCCGCTCCACGCCCAGCAGTTCCAGCGCCCAGACCGCCCCCACCACGTCCAAAATGGCGTCCACCGCCCCGACCTCATGGAAGTGCACGTGGTCCGGCGTGGTCCCGTGCACGGCTGCCTCTGCCTGAGCGAGACGTTGGAACACGTCCGTCGCCCGCGCCCGTACCGTGGTCGGCAACGGCGCCCGCTCCAGCAAATGGAGAATGTCGCTGAGGTGGCGATGCGGCTGATGGTGGTCCGCGTCGAGCCGCACGTCGAAGCGCGTGGCCGCCAGCCCCTTGCGTGTGACCCGCTCAATCGAAAGCGCGTACCCGTGCAGACCCAGCGACGCCAGACCGGCCCGCAGGCGCTCGACGTCCGCACCGGCATCGAGCAGGGCCGCGACGATCATGTCGCCGGCCGCCCCGCTGAAACAATCGAAGTACGCGATCCGCACGGATTGCCCCCTATTCGTCGAATGCTGCGTCGCGCGTGAGCATAGTCTGCTGGTTCGATCGCATTCGCATGCTTCATCATTTCCCCAGGTCCACAGGACCTGGGCCACCCGCGCGCCCGCGCGCGACTCGGCCGGGTGCCGGAGTGTAGAGGAGGCACGGGCGGGCGTCTACGCCAGTTCCACCGGGTCAACGTCCACCATGAGCGTCGCGCCGGTGATGCGGAGCCTGCCCGCGTCGCGCGCCGCCTGGAGGAGGCGGTGCAACGTGGCCGCCTCGGGCGCACGCACCAGCAGTTCATAGCGATACTTCCCGCGCAAACGCGGGAGCGGGCAGGGCGACGGGCCCAGCACATCGGTGTCCGCCGCCGCCAGCTCGGCAATCGTCCCGCGCAGGTGTTCCGCGAGCGCCTCGACGCACCGGACGGCCTGTTCATCACGGGCGTGCGTCAGCACGAACCTGGCCAGCCGCCGATACGGCGGCAACCCCACCCGCCGGCGGATCGGCAGCTCCCGGGCCACGAACGCCTCGTAATCGTGCCGGGTGGCGGTGGAAAGGGCATACAGGTCGGGCATCGTCGTCTGCACCACCACGGAGCCCGGCACGGCGGCCCGCCCCGCGCGACCGGCCACCTGGGTGAGAAGCTGAAACAGCCGCTCCTGGGCCCGGAAGTCCCCGGCCAGCGCCGACGGCTCGGCGTTGATGACGCCCACCACCGACACCCACGGGAAATCCAGCCCCTTCGCAATCATCTGCGTGCCCACCAGCACGTCCGTGCGCCGCGCCTCAAAGTCGTCCACGACCTTCTGATACTCGTCACGGTGACGTACCGTGTCACTATCCACCCGGCAGATGCGGGCCTCCGGAAAACGGGACGCCAGGATGTCCTCGATCCGCTGAGTTCCCGGCCCGATCTGCACCAGCCGGGCACCGCAACCCATCGTCGGGCAGCGCGTCGGGATCGGCGTCTGCGTGCGGCAGTAATGACACAGCGCCCGTCCCGTGGCCGTGTGTACCACCAGACTCACGCTGCACCGCGGACACACCAGCCGGGCCCGACAGACGGGGCAATACACCCGGCTCGCATAGCCCCGCCGGTTCATCAGGATCACCGCCTGCTCCTGCCGCCCCAGCGCCTCGCGCAGCCGATGCTCAAGCAGCCGCGACAGCACGGGCGTCTGACCGTCGATCGTCGGCTCCTCGTTCATGTCCACCACCTGCACGATCGGCAGCGGCAGGTCCTTCACCCGCGCGGGCAGCGTCACCCGCTCGTAGTGCGGACGGGTCGCGCTGTTATGCCACGACTCCAGCGAAGGTGTGGCCGAGCCCAGCACCACGGGGAACCCACCCAGATGCCCGCGCATAATGGCCACGTCGCGCACGTGGAACCGCGGCGCTTGCAGGTTCTTGTAGCTGGCATCCTGCTCCTCATCGACGCAGATGAGCCCCAGTCTCGGGCAGGGGGCGAACACGGCGCTGCGCGTGCCGATGACGACCTGCTTCCGCCCGGCCGCCACTTCCCGCCAGATCACCGAGCGCTGCGCGTCGGTCAGCCCGCTGTGCTGGACCGCAACCTGCGGGAAGCGGGCCGCCAGCCGCTGCACAAGCTGCGTGGTCAACACGATCTCCGGCACCAGCAGCAGCGCCTGCCTGCCCATCGCCAGCGCCGCCCGGATGGCATGCACGTACACTTCCGTCTTGCCGGATCCGCTGACGCCGAACAGCAGGGTGACACTGAAGCCGCCGCCGGCGAGCCGGCCACGGACCACCTCTAGGGCGCGCTCCTGATGCACGTTGAGCGTGAAGTCAGGCTCTCGGGGCAGCCGGTCGAAATCAAGGTTGTCCGGCAGCTCCTTGCGGGTGCTGATGCTCACCCAACCCGCCCGCGCCAGTCCCTGCAGAACGCCCGTCGAGGCCCCCGTCCGCTCCAGGAGTGTCGCGACGGGCACCGGGGAAGATGCCTGCGCCAGGGCCTCCAGGATCGCCCGCCGTGGACCGGTGAGCCGCAAGCCGCCCGCGTGCCACTCACCTGCCGGACGGGCCAAGGCCGCGCAGCGCACCGTCAGCAGCCCGCTCTGCTGCCGGACCGCCTCCGGCGTCATCGCCTTGAGCGTCCGGCCCAGCGGGCAGAGGTAGTGCCGGGCGATGCGCCGCCCCAACTCGATCAGCTCCGGCGTCAGGTAGCTCTCCGTGTCGCGCACGGCCTGAATCGGGCGGAGGGTCGTGTCCCACGCACGCTGATCGAGCCCCAGCACGAACCCGTCCACGAGCGTGCCCCGCCTTCCCAACGGCACCACCACGCGTCGCCCGGGCACGACGGCCGCTTGCAGCTCGTCCGGCACCGCGAAGGTATACGTCCGCCACAACGGCGGCAGCGGCGCCACCTCCGCGACCAGCCCCTGACGCTGCTCGCCGGGTTCAACCCACAGCCGACCCGTCGTGTCGGAGGAGGAGCCCATCAGTACCCCCGTTTCTTCGCCCGGCGCAGCCGAGGCGGGCCGCCCAGGAACGCAGCGGTGCCCCAGCACGCTCCGCGCGCGAACTGTCCGCCTGATTGTAACTGGTCAGAAGCCCGTCAGCAGAAAGAATGAATAGAGGGACGGCAGGCCGACAACCACTCCCCGAGCGGAGTCCCGCAGACCGCTACCGAGCCCGAGTGGACACCAAGGCCGCCCCGCGCGTACCGCGGATAACCGCATCTTCCCCCAAGCAACTGCTTGGGGCGGGCGGTAGGCCTGGTTACCGCATCCTGGCCTCGCCGGGCTCAGGCTGGCTGCGGAAACCGGTAATCTGGGGCATGTCCTCGGGTTTCTCGCTCGGGTGCACTACAAACACCTCAACCCGGACAATCTCCTCGAACGGAACGGTAACCACAAACGCCCCGACCTTGTAGTGCTCATCCACCGGCTCGCATTCAAAGACCAAGTCCGAGCGGGCGGGCACCTCGGCGATCTCCTTGATCTCGTAGCTGAACCCGTCGCGCAGGTAGATGAGTTGCCGGACCTCCAACTCCGCGTGGAACTGCCCCACGTCCTCCCGGTCCGTCAAATCAGCGCGGGTGATGCCCGGAAAATGCTTCAAAGTGCAGCGCCACTTCGCGGTCTCGATCTGCTCGTTTCGGGCACCCCCGTGGAACCAGTCGTAGTTGAACATCCGGCATCCTGTCCGTCAGGTAGCTGTTTGGGTCGCTCGCCTCGCCGACCGGGGACGCGGTGCACCCGGCCGACCCGTTGCAGGGCAGGCACGCTACTCCCCTCGCGCAGGGGCGTCAACGGCAGACTCCTGCCGACGTTGTATCGGCTACCCCCACCGGTACCATGCGTGCGTGGAACCAGCCGAACTGACCAATCTCATCAAGGGTCTCGCCCACGCGGCCGGCTTCGAGCGGTGCGGCATCGCCCAAGTGGGCCTGTTGCCCCGCGCGGATTATCTGACCGAATGGTTAGCTCATGGCATGCACGGGGAAATGCAGTTTCTTCAGTCACACCGTGAGCTGCTTACCAATCCGCACCACCTGATCGATGGAGCCAGGAGCCTGATCGTCCTTGCCCGGGTGTACGGACAGAAGGCCCCGGCGTGGCGACCGGAGGACGACGGACTCCGAGGCCGGGTGGCCTGCTACGCCTGGGGCGAGGACTACCATGTCGTTCTGCGCGAGCAGCTTCACGGGCTTGCGGACGCGATCCGCGACCGAGTCGGGCGGGAGGTACCCATGAGGGTGTGCGTGGACACCGCTCCCCTCGTCGAACGCGAGTGGGCAGCCCGGGCCGGCGTCGGCTGGATCGGGAAGAACACGCTGGTGCTGCACCCCCGCTTGGGTAGCTACACGTTCCTTGGCGTGCTGGTCACGACGCTGGAGTTGGTGCCGGATGAGCCTATGCCGGACCACTGCGGTACCTGCACGGCCTGCCTGGATGCGTGTCCCACCGGCGCCTTCCCCGCCCCGTACCGGATGGACGCCCGCCGGTGTATCAGCTACCTGACCATCGAGCACCGCGGCCGGATTCCGGATGAGTTCCACGCGGCCCTGGGCAACTGGGTCTTCGGCTGCGACGTATGCCAGGAGGTATGCCCGTACAATCGCAGAGCCCCGGTCACCAGCGAGCCGCGTTTTGCCATCCGCCCGCCGCTCCCCTACCCGGGGCTCGAGGCGTTGATGCACTGGACGACTGAGGACTACCGTCGCGTGCTGCGGGGCAGCGCCATGCGGCGCGCGAAGTTGGGGATGCTCCAGCGCAATGCCGGCCTCGCCCGGCGGAACATCACGGGACAGCCTGTAGACAGGGATGAGCAGCCGTTGCCCGGGCCGGCATAACAACCGGCCCCCCGGCAAGCAAGCAGGGCACAACGGGTAGGGACAGGACGCCCGCATCCGTCGTATTGGGCTATGCCGAGACCGGTGTGCAGGCATGTGTCCCGGATGGCGAGGGGTGACCGTCGGGGAATCGGGCGTGCCGCAACCGCTGGCAGGCCAGGGCACCCCCGCGTGGAGAGGTTGGGCCCCCCGCGCGGGGAGGCCATCGAGCCGGCACCGCGGGTGAAACGACCGGAAGGCAAGACCTGGACGCCGCTTTCGTAGCGGTGGCCGGCGACGGCGGAGTTGCCGGCGCTCCGACGGAAGAAGGGTATAGCGACCGTCGGTCGCCCCGACAGAACGAGCCGCGCGGGGGTTGCGATGGAGGGGCGTTCATAGGAGCTACGCCCCCCTGCGGGCGACGCAGGGGACCCCCACGCCGCAAACTCCCACGTTGCCCCCACGCGACCGTCGTGGCCGCCCACCGCTTGCGCCGCGCCGAGAGCGCGCACGCGGGCTACGGGGGCCGACGCTGGCGGCTTGGCCGCGCCGGGCGTGCCACCGCATATCCGCCGTTAACCGCTCAGACGCTTCCAGAGATAAAGGAACGCCGCCACCGACAGCGAGGCCAGCGCCATGATGATCCAGAACGCCAGATCCATCGTCGCCAGGGGGATGCGCACGTTCATGGAGAAGGCGCTCACCACGGCCGTCGGCACCATGATGCCGATGGTGATGATGTTGAGGCGTTTCATCAGGACGTTCAGGTTGTTGGCGACGATCGAGGCCCGGGCGTCCATGAGGCTGGCGAGGATGTTCGAGTACATCTCGGCCTGCTTCAGGCACTGGTTGTTCTCGATGATGAGGTCGTCGAGCAGTTCCGCCTCGTCCGTGCTGAAGCCGATCCGGGCGGCGTTGTGTCGCAGCTTGTCCAGGGTGGCGCCGTTGGAGTTGATGGAGTTGAAGTAGTAGACCAGGCTCTTCTGCAGCGAGAACATGCTGATCAGGTGCTTGTTCTCCATCGACCGGTTGATCTCGTTCTGCAGCTCGTCCGAGACCATGCTGATGGCGCGCAGGTGCTCGCGGAAGTGGACGACCACGCGTGCCACCAGGCGCAGGACCACCCCGGGCACCGACTGCACGCGCTGGATGGGGGGGCCCTCCAGCAGGGCCCCGTCCTCGCCGACGATGATCCGCAGCCGGTCCTTGAAGAGAAACACGCCCATCGACGCCACGCCGAACGCAAACTGCTCGCCGGTGGAGAGATTGCGGGGCCGCTTGAAGATGATCGCCACGTGCTCGGGCTCGAACTCCAGACGGGACAGCTCGTCCGGGTCCAGGGCCGAGTTCAGGGTGTGCTCGTCGATCTTCAACTCGTCGATGAGATACTTGCGCTCCTGCTCCTCCGGGTTGGCATAGATGGCAATGGGGCCCACGTCTTCCGCGGCTTCGACCAGCCGACGATCCGCGATCTGGTAGGTCTTCTTCATCCGTCCACTCCCCGCCCTCCGCCCGGCGCGTCCCAGCCGGGTGGGCGGAAGACCGACAGAACGGACTGAACGCGCTGGGGGTTCCGGGAAACCGAGCCCATCGCGGCCCCGGCCGGCGGCAGTATCACGCGACCTCAAACCCGCGGCAAGCCGGGCCGGCTCAGAAGTTGATCCGCACCCGCAACCCACCCACGATGGTGTGCCCGAGCTGACCATTGGCGCCGGGGTTGTCGATGTACTGCAGGTCCGGACTGATCACCAGCCACTTGAGCACCGGAATGGCGTAGTAGGCCTCGTAGACCGTTTCCGTCCCCGGCGCGTCGCTGACGAACCGGCTGTACTGCCGCGAGGTATTGTGCACCGTGCAGCCGACCCCCAGTACGTCGTCGTCCCGCCCGGGAACCAGCCCCTTGTACTGCATGCCGCCCGAGTAGAACTCGGAAAAACGGTTGTGGTCGCCGTGCAACAGGCCCAGCCGGGCGAACAGGCCGAGCCCCTGGTCCTTGCCCTCGACCTCTCGGTACACCAACTGGTCACAGCTCGACCAGAAGCCGTAGTCGTCGCCCTCCAGTTCGCCGGAGGCATACTCGGCCCGCGGCCGGGGATCGAACAACATGCCGAAACGGTAGTTGCCGGGCAGCTCGCCCCGCGGGCCGGGCAGCTTGACCGCAAAACCGTGCTCCAGGTAGCCGATGAACCACGCTTCGTCGTGGAACGCCGTGGAGAAGCCCGGCTTGTACAGGATCGGATAGGTCTGCGCGTCGAGCGTGCCCAGCATGAACGTGTACCAGTCCACGGGCTGCACGGTGAGCGCCACGCCCAGCCCCGGGCCCAGCGGAATCAACGGGTTGTTGTCCAGCCCCAGGTTCTGGAACTGCCGGTCTTCGCTGTTGGCGTAGGCGTTGCGGTCGATGATCGTCTGGTAATCAAGGAAGCCCGCCTGAAGGTGCACCTTGCGGTCCAGGAAGTAATGCCGGTACCACAACTGCGCGATGACAAATCCCTCATCGTCTCCGTCGTCCGACACCTGCCGCAGGGCCCCCGACCACGGGTTCACACCCAGGCCCCAGTAGTCCTGCAAATGAAGCAGGGCCTCGCCGTCGTCCCACAGGCCGAGCTTGCCGAAATCAAACGCCGCCAGAATGTCCAGCGAGGCGTAGTTGCGATACGCCCGCTTCGTCTCCAGGCCGCCCTTGAAGATGCCCATGTAGTAGTCGGTCAGGAACCCGCTGATCTTGATGCCGTGTTCCTCCAGCTTGGTGCGCTCGCCGCCCCAGTCGCCGGTGGCCTGGGACGAGTCCAGCGATAGGGGACCGTGTCGGACCGGCGCCGGAGGCGCTTCCGTCGATGACGTCGCGGGCGCTGCGGCCGTCGGCGTTTCACCGCCGGGCGACGGCGCTCCCGGGGAAGATGCAGCGGCCGGTCCCACCTCAGCCGAGGTACCGATCAGCAGAGCTACGACACTCAACACAACGAGCATAGCGCCCTCGCTTGTGAATCACCACTACCAACCAACTTTGCCCAGAAGACCACCGGCACCGCCCTCTCTCCCGGCATCTCCTCCGCGCCCCGAGTACCGCCCGGGCACGGGGGGCCGCGCACGCCGCCGCTTCGGTCTCCACCACATCCGGTTCAGGAAGCCCCCGCAGGCGCGCCGGCCCACGGAAGCCCGGCGAGTGTACCGCGCAGGGCACGCCACGCTACCCCCACAGTCAAGCCGGCTTCGGCTGCAACCGGGGGCGCCGCCACCCCAACCGTGAACCCCGCGGCGGAACGTGCCGCCCTGGCGCAGGGCCCGGGCGACGCCGCCCACCCGGCCGGCCCGCCTGACGCCGTCGCCCGGACGGGTGCCGGGCCCCCGGCGACCGCCCGCGGCACGGCGAATGCCGGGACGTTGCCCGGCACCGGGCGGGCGTAGCGTGCCTCCGCTCGGGACCGCCCCGGCGGCAAGCGTGTTGCCGCCGGCGGGATCACGGGCCGCCCTGCCGGCCCCTGGGGCCTCGTGCCCCAGACGCCCTACGGTACGGAGGACCGCACATGACGCGCCCAAGCTATGCCCACAGCGGCTGGGATGTCCCCCTGCTCGGTGAGACCATCGGCCAGAACCTCGACCGCATTGCCGACACCTACCCGGACAACGACGCCCTGGTGTCCATCAAGCGGGGGGTGCGGTTCACCTACCGCGACTTCCGGACCATGGTGAACCGGGCCGCCAAGGCGTTCCTCGCCCTGGGCATCCACCGGGGCGACCGGGTGGCCATCTGGTCGATCAACAACTACGAGTGGGTCGTCGCTCAGTTCGCCACCGCGAAGATCGGGGCGGTGCTGGTGAACATCAACCCCGCTTACCGCACCCACGAGCTGGAGTACGTGCTGCGCGAGAGCCGGGCGAAGGTCCTGCTGCTCATCGAGGCCTTCAAGAGCTCCAACTACCTCGACATGTTCTACGAAATCTGCCCGGAGGCGAAGTCGGCCGAGCCCGGCGAGTTTGACTCCTGGCGGTTTCCGCACTTAAAGAGCGTGGTGTTCATCGGCTCCCAGCCGCAGCCGGGGATGTTCACGCGCCGCGCCTTCGCGGAAATGGGGGATGAGTACCCCGACGATGAACTGGATGCCCGCGCGACCGAGCTGGACATCGACGACATCATCAACATCCAGTACACCTCCGGCACGACAGGTTTCCCCAAGGGCGTCACGCTCACGCATAACAACATCCTCAACAACGCCGAGCACATCGGCGACATCATGCGCCTGACGCCGAAGGACCGCGTGTGCGTGCCGGTGCCGTTTTACCACTGCTTCGGCATGGTCATCAGCAACCTGGCGGCCGTGACCCACGGCGCCACCATCGTGATTCCCTCGCCCTGGTTTGATCCGCTGGCGACGCTCCAGGCCGTGCAGATCGAACGCTGCACCGTGCTGCATGGCGTGCCCACCATGTTCATCGCCGAACTCGATCATCCCGACTTCGCGAAGTTCGACCTGACCTCGCTGCGAACGGGCATCATGGCCGGGGCGCCCTGCCCGATCGAATTGATGAAGCGCGTGGTCAGCGAGATGCACATGCCCGAGGTCCTCATCGGCTACGGCCAGACGGAGGCCTCCCCGATCACCACGCTCACCCGCCCTGACGATCCGCTCGAACGCCGCGTCACCACGGTGGGCAAGGTCATGCCGTTTCAGGAACTGAAGATCATCGACCCAATGACGGGCAAGACCGTTCCTCGCGGCGTGCCCGGCGAAATCTGCTTCCGCGGCTACCAGGTAATGGCCGGTTACGACAATAACCCCGAGGCCACGGCCGCCACCATCGACAAGCAGGCGTGGCTGCACTCCGGTGACTTGGGGACGATGGACGAAGAGGGCTACGTGAAGATCACCGGGCGGATCAAGGAAATGGTCATCCGCGGCGGCGAGAACCTCTACCCGCGTGAGATCGAGGAGTTCCTCCATACTCTGGATATCATCCAGGACGTGCACGTCATCGGCGTACCGGACGTCAAGATGGGCGAGGAGCTGTGTGCCTGCATCAAGCTGCGCGAGAAGGCGGCCGCCGACCCGCCCACACCCGAGCAGTTCCGCGAACTATGTAAAGGCAAGATCGCCCACATGAAGATCCCGCGCTACTGGTGGGTGCTCAACGACTACCCGATGACCGTGACGGGCAAAGTGCAGAAGTTCAAGCTGAAGGACCTGGCCATCCGCCACTTCGGCCTGGAAGCGGCCGCCCGCATCGAGACGGCATAAGGTCGGCCGGGGGACCCCCTCTCCCCCCGCAAGAGGGCAGGGTGAGGGCGCGTGCGGTTAAGCCCCGCTTCCCCTGCGTCCTGGTCAGCGTCGGCCCCTCGCGGCCGACGTGGAACATCCCACCGCTGCGCGGCTCCCATGCGCCCCGCACTGTAGCGCCGGCCCCCCGCGGGCCGGCGCCGAGGGCAGCAAACGAACCCGTGTGCGAGGAATCGCCCGCAGGCCGTGCGCGCGGTCGGGTCACGGCGAGGGCTGCAGGGTCGTCAACAGTTTCTCAGGATCGTACAGTTTCTCCGGCAGGCGCGACACGATGTCTGTGTAGAGATCCTCGTCCATCGTTGGCGTGCGGCTGAGGATCCAGAGAAAGTCGCGGCTGGGCGCGCCCACCACGGCCCACTGATAGTCGGGGTCGAGGTCGATGATCCAGTAATCGCCCTCGAACGGGCCGAAGAACCTCACCTTCAGCTTGGCATTGGTGACGGAATCCACCACCCGGGCTACGCCCTCGATGGAATCCTCGGGGCCGTCGAGACCGCCTTCCCGACAGGCATTCACCACGCGGACCTTGCCGTCATCTCGTAGCGAATACTCCGCGGTTGTCGCCACGCAATCCGCTCCCTGGAAGAAAGTCGGGTAGCGGGCGATTTCATACCACTTCCCCATGTAGCGCTCGATGTCCACGTACTCGACCACCTCCAAGGGAACAGCCGGGCCGCGCATCCCGCAGCCAGTCACCGAAACGCCCAGGACCAACAGAAACAGATAGTTCACCTTATTCACGCCAGGTCTCCCCTGTTGCTATTTGCCACGCATGCCGGAGCACCGATGGGCGGCATGCCATGCCCACCCGGGCTCACGAACCTGCTCCGAAGTTAACTTGAAATACCGCAAAATCTGCCAAGTCCACGTCCGCGTCCAAGTCCAGGTCCGCACGGTCGCAGCCGCTCAGAGGGGCGACCTGCGGGCCCGTGAGGCAATCGATGAAGGCGGCAAGGTCGGCTCCATTGACAGCGCCGTCGCCATTGAGGTCGCCGGGTACTCGCCTCTCCGTCATCAGCGTTGCGTAGCTGCGCGTTCCTCCGTCCAGGTCCGCGCAGGCGCTGATCAAGGCCGCGTCGGTCAGCGTGCCCGGCCCCGCTTCAATCTCAACCGTCACCCCGATCGGAGCCGACTCACCGGGGCCCAGCACGGCCGTCTGCGCCGGTGTCGGCGTCGTCAACCACGCGTTGTCCTCCACGTAGAGGGTGAAGCTGGTGGGCAGCGGGCCGGAGTTGGTCAGTAGGAACTCGGTGGCCACGGTCTGGCCTCCGCATCCGTGCAGTTCAGCCTGAGCGGGGTCCAGCACGATACCCGCGTCCAGCCGCGCGTTGTCCACGAGTGGATTGGAGTGAACCTCTGGTCCCCAGACCTGCCGCCAGACGGTCTGGTCGCCTTTCAGATAGAGCTGGAAGAAGCCCGTGAGCAGCCCGCGGGTTAGCGCCAGTTGGGTCGCACGCGGCAACGAACCGCTGTCGCAGCCGAAGAAGCTGCTGTCCAGGAACCCGCAGTGCCAGCCGCCGTCGAGCAGGGGCAGCCGCCGCGGCGCCTGCGCGTTGTCGTACATGGGGATCGTGTGCCCCGAGGGCGGCACGATGGAGTCCTCGTCGCCGGCAATCAGGCAGACGGGCACCCGCACGTCGGCGAGCGCAGCGATCGCGGAGGGCGTCGTCTCCGCCGCCGCCAGGTTCGCCAGCGCGCGGATCCGGCCATCCCGTGCAGCAGCCAGGATGCTGGCGCCACCACCCATCGAGTGGCCCGCTACTGCGAAGTTCGCGGAGTCAACCTGCCCGTAGAGCCACGAGGCCGGATTCGCAGTCTCCCCTTCAAGATAAGACAAGCACCAGCGCAGGTCGTCGGCGAAGGCGGAGTGGTCAGGAAACAAACCGCCGTATGATTTGCTCGCCAGTACGAAGTAGCCCCAGGTCGCCAGGTGCTCCAAGGTACTTTGATAGCGGCTCACGGACGTAATCCAGCCGTGCCCGAACGAGATGGCCGGATAGGGTGCGCCGGCGCCGGTGTACGGCGCTCCCGGGCCGGAGGTGGTGGCCGGATAGAAGAGCACGGCGTCGAAACTCCCGCCGCTTGGTCGCGGCACGGATACGTCAACCCACCCAGCCCCATACGGGCCCGGATCTGAAAGACCCGCGTGCGCCGCCGTGGCGCACAGAGCGATCCCCAACGCAGCCGCCCATTGCCCGGCCACACCCGCGCGGGCCCGCCGAACATCCACGCTGATGTAATCCACGCTCATGGTTCCGAACCTCGCGTACGGTAGTCTCACCAACCTCACAGCCGCAATACCCAACGCGTCATTATACCATCCTCGGACTTCCGGACCGCGACGCAGCGCGGGCAACCCCCAGGGCACCAACCGCCGCCCGCGCTACCGACGGCGCACCGGGATCTGCACCTCCGACCACTTGTCCCGGGAGCGCACTTCCGGGCCGTTGTAGAACAGGGCGCGGGGGTCACCCGCCTCCTCCCACTCCGCCTGACCCGACAGCCAGTCGCGCAGTGCCTTGATGCCGGTTCTTACGCGATCCAGCTTGTACGGTCCCCGCATGCCGATGGCCACGACGGTGACCGGCGGGAGATCCTCGACGAGAATGCGTGTGTCCTGGGGATCCATGCCGTCGGGGCCGAGTTCGGGCGTGCGATAGAGAAACGACATGGTCCAACCGGTCGGTCTCGTCGCGCCGGGGTTGCCCAGGCCGTCGTAGTTCATCTCCACGGGCGACGTCATCGCGATGTCGCGCCGCTTGATGTGGTTGAACAGCGGGAAGAACGCGAAGTTCATGCCCCAATCCGGTAACATCGTCCCGCCGATACCCGCACGACGGACCGGCGGGTAGCGCTTCACCTCGATCGCACCGGGCGGCGTAGGCTCCGGGTAACCGGCCGGCAGGGGCGTCGGAATCCGACAGGTACCGCTCCGAAACTCCCCGTCAGAGAACTCCGCCGCTGCCTGCGCGTCCCCGCCCACCCGGGTGACCGCGAACGTCTCCGCGTCGTCCGCCGCAGCGCGGGGCTCCGGGAGAGGCACCGCATAGCCCCCCAGCGGGGCCGGCCGGTGCAGACTGCAACTCGCCGCAAGCAGCGCGACTGCTCCAACGATGGCGACCGTTAGTAACAGGCTGCTGGTGACTACGGTCCGGTACAACATCGCGTCGATTCCTTCCTTGTCTGTCAGTAAGCAACTCGCTGCGCGCCGAGGCGGTACGGGGGAGCGCTCAGTCATCGTGACCGAGCGCTCCCGCGGTTTGCCTGGGTTCTCCTCAGGCGCAAGCCGTCGCCGGCTGAACCCGCCAGCGCCTCTGAATCGCCTTAAGCGAGAGCGCCTGGTAGGCGGCCGCCAAGCCGACGAGCGTGTACACCACCCGTGCCAGGATGGACCCCGCGCCAAACAGCCCCGCCACCAGGTCGAAGTTCGCCAACCCGACCAGACCCCAGTTCAGTCCACCGACCACCAGTAGAACCGCAGCCACAACGTCTAATGCTTTCATGACTTCCTCGCATTCTTCAAGAACGATCTTTTCGAACGTCCTTTCCGTGGGTCACGCCTAGTCCGGCATGATGACAGTGTCGATCACGTGAATGACACCGTTGGTCGCGGGCACGTCGGTCTTCAAGACCCTGGCGCCGTCCACCGTGACCCCGCTCGTGGTGTCAATCTTCACACTCTGGCCCTGCACGGTCTTGGCCTCCGTCAGCTTCACCACGTCGGCCGCCAGCACTTTGCCCGCGACAACGTGGTAGGTCAGGACCGACGCCAGCTTACTCTTGTCCTTCAGCAGCCCGTCCAGGGTTGCCTTGGGCAGCTTGGCGAACGCGTCGTCGGTCGGCGCGAACACCGTGAACGGCCCGTCCCCGCGCAGGGTGTCCGTCAAACCGGCCGCCTCAATCGCCGTCAGCAGCGTCTTGAACGAGCCCGCGGACCGCGCCGCTTCGATGATGTCGTTCTTGGGCATGATGACGGTGTCGAGCACGTGAATCACGCCGTTGCTCGCCACGATGTCGGTCGCGACGACGTTGGCGTTCTCGACACGAACACCCTTCGCGGTGTCGATCTTCACCGTCTGGCCCAGCGCAGTCTTGGCGGTCTTCAGCTTCAGCACGTCGGCCGCCATGACTTTGCCCGGTACGACGTGGTACAGCAGTACGCTCTTCAGGGCGTCCGGGTTCTTCAGCAGCCCATCCAGCGCACCTTCCGGGAGCTTCGCAAACGCCTCATCCGTGGGTGCAAACACGGTGAAGGGGCCGGGACCGCTGAGCGTGTCCACCAGGCCCGCTGCCTCGACAGCCTTCACCAACGTCTTGAACTGGCCGGCCGCGGTCGCTGTCTGCACGATGTTCTGGGATGCACCGCGATTCTCTCCGGCCGAGGCGGAGGTCACCACGATGGCTACAGCGGCGACGACGGTGCACACTTGCATGACTTTCATCAATCGCGACATCTTAAGCTCTCCTTCCATAAGTGTTCTGTTGCAGTTCTTCAGTTATCAACTGAAACCAGTGCATCCAGCGCCGGGCTGCCTTCGAGCAGCCCCACTGCGAATACAGTATAGATCTTGCCGGCGGCAAGCTCGACGTCGTCCAACTCGAGCACCACAACGGCTCCGGTTTCATCCCGCACCTGGAGGTCGTACATGCCGGCCGCGACTTCCAGGTAGGCCGACGCCTCCTTGAATGCAATGTTGTCAAACAGGGTCGTACCGTCCGCCAAGGTGATGTCGACGGTGGGTGCATCCGGACTCGCGTGCACGAAGCGCACCTTCGCCTCGCCGGAGGCCGGCGGGGTGTTGTCGTCAATCAGCACCAGCGGCTCGATCTGGTCCAGGATATCCACAGCTACCACCGAGATCTCCTGCCCCCTCGAAAGCGTGAGGTTCGCGTCGATCACGCCTGCGCTGTTGCAGCCGGCGCCGGCAGCCGTCACGCGAACCGCGTACACTCCCGGATCCAGATCGGCGTAAGCCGTGACACTCGGAAAGGCCGCCCCCGTAAACGCAGCCTGCCCGTTTGCGCACACGTCGACCTCAGGCGCATCCGGACTCGCATGAATCACCCGCAGACGCGCCTGGTCGCTGTTGCCGTCCGGCACCATCCCCGGGCAGCCCGCGATGCCCAACATCAAGCCCGTGATACTCACACAAATCGCCGTCCTCATTTACATTCTCCTCTCATTTAGATTCTTTGGCTCAACCTGTTCAGCAGTTAAGCAGCCCCCACTCCCGTGGCCGTCGTTGATCAGGGCCAAGCCCGCGGTCCGGGACGACGGGCAGCCGTTGAATGCTCCACGCAGGGCGGACGTCCCCACCACCCCGCTCGGCATCTGCGCGCCGGACCTGGTAAGACACAGGTGCCGAGTCTCCATGACCCCGCGGCCGCCTTGGGCTCCAAGCGGTCCATAAGGGCACCGGCTGGCGGGTCGTCCGCTCCCGGACCTGCGGCCGGCGGGCGAACACTTCGGCCGTGCGCGCGCGCTTCGACAGCCCGACGACGCGACGGTTGGGCAGGTAGGCCACAGGCGCCGGACCGTAGAAGGCAAGCAGAGGGTGCCGGCGGCGCCAGTAGGCACCAATGTCGCGCAGCCGCACCACCTCGTCACACTCCTTGTGAGCAAGCGTTTGAGATGCTTCGCCGTACCCGTCCGCCGCCCGCCGAGTAGCTTGCTGTAGATGCTGGCGAAGCGTCCGGGCGCATCGCCGAGGCCTTCCGGCCCCGAGTCCCGGTTCCGGGGCGCCAGGCAACTCCGCTGCGACCCGCACGACGGGCGCCTTATCAAAGTTGCCCGCAGCGCGAATCAGGCGATGGGTCGCGGTCGCGCCCGTGTTACCTTCGATTTCACCTTTCAGGGCGATCATCTCGTGATCCAAAATCGCTTAAAACGATCGTCTAAACGAATGTAGTACGAATTTTGTCCTATTCAAGCCGCTGTTGGGGGAATCTGGCCCTGGAATAGCCATAAGTACCTGTCCAACATGAACTTACAGGTTTTTTGGTTTTATGATCGCTTCACGGCGTTCATCAAGTTCTGGCTTGCCAAGGGAATCTCCACCCTCTACAATCGTTCATAACGATCATGCATGGGAGCGTGATAACAACACGACAGGCAGCCCAGGCCCTCGGTGTGAGTGAGGCTTCGGTCAAACGCTGGTGTGACCAGGGCCTGCTCGCGGCGGTGAGGACCCCCGGCGGGCACCGCAGATTGCCGGTGACTGGCGTGGTCCGGTTCGTGCGCGAGCAGCGGTTGGAGCTCGTGCGACCCGGCCTGTTGGGGCTGCCGGGCTTGACGGCGCGGGCGGGTCAAGGCCCGGAGAGGCTGCGCTCGGTCATGCAGGCGGCGCTGGCGGGAGCTGATGAGAACGAGGCCGGTGGCCTGCTGTTCGGGCTGTACCTCGCCGGCACGCCCGCGGCCGAGATTCTCGACGACCTGATCGCACCCGCGTTCCGGGCCCTGGGCGACCAGTGGGCACACGGCGAACTGGCGGTTTACGAGGAGCGTCGCGCGGTGGAGATGTGCACCCGACTGCTGCATCAGCTTCGCATGTTCCTGCCGTCCCCGGCGCCGGATGCCCCCCAAGCCATCGGCGGCACGCTGGCGGGCGACCCTTATTCGCTGCCCACGATGATGTTGGAATTGGCGCTCCGGGAGGTTGGCTGGCGCGCCGAGTCCTACGGCTGCGGGCACCCTGCGGCCACGCTGGCAGATGCCCTGCGGAACGTGCGACCGCGCGTGCTCTGGCTCAGCGTGAGTTCGTTTGAGTCGGAGCAGCAGCTCGTGGCGGATTGCGCTAGCTTGTACGCCGCCGCCCAAGAGTCGGGCGCAGCCCTGTTGGTGGGGGGTCGGATGCTGACCGCTGAGTTGCGGGAGCGGATCGACTACTCGGCGCACGGTGATAACTTGCGACATGCCGTCACGTTCGCGCAGGCGCTGCAGCCGCCTTGTCGCCCGGCGGCCGCGGCAGAAGGGGACCAGTGATGAGCGCGTGGCGAATCAAGGTGCTGATCGATGGCGCGTGTCCGCTATGTCGGCGGGAGGCAGACCTCTGGCGCCGGCTGGATGCCGGCCGAGGGCGGATCGCCCTGGAGGACGTCACCTCAGCCAACTTCGACCCCGGCGCCTACGGCCTGACGCACGCACGAGCCCGGGAGCAGATCCACGGCATCCTACCCACCGGAGCCGTGGTACGGGGCATGGAGGTGTTTCGCCGCGCCTACGCGGCCGTCGGGTGGGGCTGGCTCGTAGCGCCCACAGGTTGGCCGCTGCTACGCCCGGTGTTCGACCGGGCCTACCGGTGGTTTGCGCGACATCGCCTCAGGCTCACGGGACGCTGGGGGCGTTGTGAGGATCGTTGCTCAGTGGGGAACCCGCCCGCGAACTTCGAACGGGTTCCTCGGGATACAGTTGGAGGCGCATAGAGATGAAACCTGCTCGCGGATCCCTAACGTGGATCGCCGTCTTGTTGCTGCAAGCTGGAACTCGTCTTGCGCTGGGGGACGGACGAGAGACCATGAGCGAAAACGTGCTGTTCGCGTTTGATTCGGCCGGCTCGGCCGAACCTTGGACTGCGGTTAATGACACGGTGATGGGCGGAGTCTCCAAAGGGACCTGCCGTGTGACCGATTCCGGCACGCTTGAGTTTTCGGGAGAAGTGTCGCTGGAAAACAACGGCGGATTCGCTTCGGTGCGCGTGGGCGTGGATTCACTGGACCTGTCAGCCTACGACACGATGCTCATGCGAGTTCGTGGCGACGGCAAGCGCTATGCGCTCAGCGTACAAACCGACTACCGGATCATCGCCGGTGCGTACTACTTCGATTTCCAGCCCGAAGCCGGGCGGTGGCTGGAGATCCGAGTCCCCTTGCAAGCCCTCACGGCGCGTTCGTTTGGGCGTCCACTGCCCACGGCACCTGAACTGAACTCGAGCGACATCCGGGCGTTCGGGTTCATCATCTCGGACAAGCAGGCAGGGCCGTTCCGACTTGAGGTTGACTGGATCAAGGCGTATAGAACGAACGAAAGCGAGGGCCGGCACCAACCGCCCGCCACACGAGCGAAGGCGAAGACAGCCGCCCGGCTGATCCAGGAAGCGATCGGTCGCGGCGTACCGCTGTTCAACGCCGGTCAGCCGGCGAGCTGCGCCGCCGTATATGAGATGACGGCGCGTTGCATCGTCGAACTGTCAGCGCCCGACCTTCCTTCGCAGGTCGTGGCTACGCTGCGGGCTGGTCTGGCCAAAGCGGAAACGACCACGGACCCGGCCGCGCGGGCCTGGTTGCTGCGCGATGCTCTCGATGTCGCGATCCAGGCCCTGCAACAGGATGACCGCGCGACGAAGCTTCCGGATGAGTAAGGTGCCTCGAACTACTGCAGAAACCAAGCCGAGCGGAACCGCAACGCCCGACGGGAGCGAATTGGTCGGTCTCGTATGCAACGAGGTCTGGGGCGGCAACCGCGCGTTCTACGGTCCGGTCGAGCTGCCTGGACTGCGGGGCGTGCTTTACTCACAAGCCAGTGACGGCACGCGTGGCGGTGACGTGCACTACCTGTCCGTGTGCGGCTCTGGGTTGATTTCGCGGGCGTGTCTCGCGGATGTCACCGGCCACGGCGAGAGCGTGGCGGCCATCAGCCAGACCATGCACGACCTGCTCCGTCGTTCCGTGAACCGCATGGACGAGCGAAAGGTGCTGCAGCGGTTGAATTTCCGTCTGTGCGCGCGGGGCGAAGGACCCTTTGTCACGGCCGCCGCGCTGACCTACTTTCCGCCCACGCGGCGCCTGTCGATCAGCTACGCGGGCCACGAACCGGCCTGGTACTACGACGCGGCGCGACGGTTCTGGTCGCCATTGAAGATTGCTCCGCGGGACGGCTTGTTCGATATCGCGTTGGCCGTGGAACCGAAGACACGCTACACGCGTTGCCTCAGGCGCGTGGCATTGGGCGATCGCCTGCTACTGCTCACCGACGGCGTTGTGGAAGCGCCCAACGCAGCCGGCGAGCTCTTTGGCCGTGAGCGTTTGGCCCAGGTTCTTCAGGCTAACGGCCATCAGCCGCCTCAAGTGCTGATCCCGACCATGGTCGCGGCGCTGCGTGGGCATACGAACCGGGCTCCGCTGCATCACGACGACGTCAGTCTGTTGATGGTCGAATTCGTTGACAACCTCAAGAGTAATGCCCTGTGGACTGCGGTGCGAAACCGTTTGCTTCCGCGGCGGCGAGCCGGGGATGTCTTCAAAGCACTGCGGCCCGCAGCGCCGTGAGCTTCTTGGATATGGACAGCGGGGCGGCCGCCCCGCGAAGCGCTCAATCTCCACCCCTGGGCAGCGTACGTGGCCGCTGGCGAGCGCATCAGCCCGATGACGCCCGCCTTGGCGGCGGCGATGGCCTCGTGGTTGGCCAGGCCAATCTCGGCTGCCGCAGACGTCATCAGAACAATAGAGCCGCCGGACTTCCGCATGACGTTCGCCGCAGCCCGGACCGTCGCGAACGCAGAGACGAGATTCAGCGCAAGGACTTCCTGCAGTTCGGCTGCGGTCGTCAGGTGCGCCGGCTTCAAGAGGATCGAGCCGGCACAGTTCAGAACGCCATCGACCTTACCGGCCCAGGCTTGGGCTTCCCGCAGGCAACGCTCGACTGGTTCGAAGATTGTCGCATCAATCTCACAGGCCTTAGCTGCGAGCTCGTTTGCCAGCGGCTCAAGCTTCGCACGCGTGCGTCCCGCGAGCATGAGCCTGGCGCCCGACGCGTGCAGCCGCCGCGCCACGGTTGAGCCAATGCCACCTGCAGCCCCGAGGATGACAAAGACGGGTTGCGATGCTTCCTCTTGCGGCGTCTCACCCATGAGGAACCTCCGTCGTTGGGCACGAACCGGGGTGCGGTTCCAGTTCGATCGAATCATAGGCGTTCTCGTCGGCTCAAGCATGTCATTCCTCGTCGCCACAACTTCCGGCAGATACCAGCTTTACAGTGCACCTGTTCGCCGACTACAATCAACAGCCGGGGGGCGAGTATGCGAACACCGACTTTGACAAGCACGGTGAGGATGTTTCCCGCCGTGAGCCAGTTCGAACGCATGGTGCTGGCGCGGAAATGGATTCAAGCGACGAACCGAAACCCGTCCTCGTAACCGGGGCAAGTGGTTACATTGGCGGCCGACTGGTGCCCCGGCTGCTGGCCGCGGGCTACCGCGTGCGTTGCCTGGCACGCGAACCACGCAAGTTGAGTTCGCGTTTATGGGCCGGAGATCCGCGGGTCGACGTGGTGCGCTGCGACGTTGGCGCGCGGGACCAACTCGTCCAAGCCATGCGTGGCTGCGGGCCCGCCTACTACCTCGTGCACTCGATGCTGGCAGCCGGACACGCCTACCGCGAGCGCGACCGAGTTTTGGCGCGGACGTTCGCGGAGGCGGCCGCCGCGGCCGGCTTGGAACGAATCATCTACCTCGGGGGTCTGGGGGAGACCGGTGCTCATCTCAGTGAGCATCTCACTTCGCGCCGTGAGGTCGAGGACGCACTGACGTCGGGCTCGGTACCCGTAACGGTGCTCCGTGCGGCCATGATCATCGGTTCCGGCTCGGCGTCATTTGAAATCCTGCGCTATCTCGTGGAGCGGCTGCCGGTGATGGTCACGCCCCGTTGGGTGAGCACCGAGTGTCAGCCGATCGCGGTACAAAACGTGCTGCATTACCTGGTGGCCGGCCTCGGCTGTCCGGAGGCGGCAGGGCGGACCCTCGACATTGGGGGCGCTGACGTGATAACGTACCGAGAAATCATGCAGATCATGGCCGCCGCGCTGGGTCTGCGGAAGCGGCTCATTCTCCCTGTCCCCGTCCTGACGCCGCGCTTGAGTTCGCTGTGGATTCATCTCGTAACCCCGATCAGCCACCGCATCGCACGGCCGCTGGCCGAGGGGCTGCGCAACCGAGTCGTTTGTCGAGACGATGCGGCGGCCCGGCTCCTGCCACAGCGTTTGCTCACGGTGCGCGAGGCCATCGACACCGCCCTGGGCAACCTGCGCAACCACGCCGTGGAGACAGCCTGGTTTGATGCGGGCCCCCTGCCCGGTGATCCCGACTGGGCGGGCGGTAGAGTGTTCACAGACCGGCGTACGACCGTGGTGAACGCTCCTGCGGACGTTGTGTATCGGACGGTTTCGCGCATCGGCGGCGACCAGGGGTACCACGCGGCGGACTGGCTGTGGCGGCTGCGCGGATGGCTCGACCGACTCGTCGGTGGCCCCGGCCTGCGTCGCGGGCGACGCGATCCTGCGCACCTGGCGTTCGGTGACGCTCTGGATTTCTGGCGTGTCACCGCGGTGGAACCACAGCGGCGATTGGAGCTACGGGCGGAGATGAAGCTGCCGGGTGAAGCGCTCCTCAGCTTCGAGGTGCGGCCCGGGGAGCCGGGCACCGCGACGTGCACCTTGACGCAGACGGCCCGTTTCAGGCCCCGCGGGCTGGCCGGGCTCGCGTACTGGTATGCGGTCCTGCCGCTGCACGGCCTGGTATTCAACGGCATGCTGAACGGGATTCGCCGGGCCGCGGAGGCAATGACGCCCGCCTGATGCATGGAATACTCCCCCCGACGCGGGAAACGCTAAGCATGTACCACGGGAGAGGGCAGGGCAAGGGCGCGTGCGATGGTGTGCCGCTCCCCTTTTGCGGACCGCCGGGCGGAACGACACGCCCTCCCCAGGAGTTCCTTGAAGAAGTACCGCCAGCCCCCCGCGGCCGACGGGAGCACCGGCCGTAGCGGCGTCTTCGCCGACGCCACCAATGTCACTTTCGATGACTTCAAGGCCTACGGCGTGGACGCGCGAAGCCCGCTGATGCCGCGGAGCGTCGCGGCGGCCAAGACTTCCGCGGCCCAAATGATGGATCCCCAGTTGCCCGCACCTGGCCGGCGGAGCGCAGGTTTACCACAAAGACACAAAGGCACAAAGAAGGCGGGGTGTACGGAACCCTTTGCGTCTTGGTGCCTTGGTGGTGAAGAACTCCTTCGGGCAAGCGCAGTGTGCCGCGGCCGGCACCGCGACGCAGTGGCCGCGGTGGACCGGTTCCAGGATGATGACTACACGGTCCTTGTCGATGTCACGATGAACGGTGGCTGTCTCGTTGCTCGTCCTCTCCGTGCCCTCAGTGCCTCCGTGGTGTCATCCAGAAGCTCACGCCCGTGCGTGTTCTCACCACGAAGAGCGCGAAGGCCACAAAGTAGGACGGGCTCGTTAACCGCGTGCGCGGCGTTGAGTGTGCGGGGGGAGCACTACGGAATAGACAGGATTTGCAGGCTTGACACGATGAACGGAGCAAGGCACCGTCCTTTGTGCCTCGGGCACCCGAAAGCGTGCGCCCTTCGTGAGTGAAATCCTGTTCATCCTGTAAATCCTGTCTAATGATTCCGGCCGGCCGAACCGGTGCGGCGTGCTGGCCCTCACCCCTACCCCTCTCCCGCGGGGAGAGGGGTTCAGATGCCGCAGGCGCGCGGCCGGATTCTGCGGGCGCTACTCCTTCTGCCCGCTGCCACTTCCGCGCTCTGCCGCTACCGCGCGCTGCTGCTGCTACCCGCCCACGCAGATGTTCTGGAAGCGCGCCCAGTCGCTTAAGTCAACGTCCTGGTCGTACTCGAAGTCAAACGCTGCGCAGCCGGCGGCATAAGGTCCCTGGTCAGGCCCCGTCATACAGGCGGTCCAGCTTGCGAAATCGTCCAGGTCGACGGTCTCGTCGCAGTTGTAGTCGCCGATGCCGAACTCATACGCCCCCATGTCCACAACCGCACAGAGCAGCCGGGCATGGCCGTCCATATCCGTCAGCCCCGCCGGCGGGACATACCCCGGGTTGCCCGTGTTAATGCACGGCGAGCCGGGCGCCAGACGCAGACCGTCAAAGAGCGGGTCCTGCTGGATGTTACCCGTGCCCGACCAACCGCCCAGCACGTCGGAGTAATACACCGTCACGCTGGCGGTATCGGCCCAGGCGATCTCGTCGTCCACGTCCCAGAGAATGCTGCTGCTTACGCGTACCTGGCTGGTGGCCTCGGCAAACACAGCATCACCGACGTTGGCGTAATTGCCCTTGAACGTGCAGTTGGTAAGCATCGAGCTGCTGCTGCCGCCGCAAGCCAGAGCCCCACCGAAGCTGAGGCTGGGAAACAGCGTCTGGGCGCTGTTGGAATTGAACACGCAGTTGACGAACGTCGGGTGGCTGGTGTCGTAGCTGCTCACCGCGCCGCCGTAGCAGTGTTCCAGGCTCATCAGGGTGTCCACCCGGTTGCCGGCGAACGTGCAGTTGGTCATCTGCGGGTTACTGGCCCCGCCGTTGGTCATGCCCGCCCCGTGCTGCGGGCAGACGTTGTAGTAGAACGTGCAGCGCGTCAGGCTCGGGCCGGCGTCCCAGTTCCGCATGCCGCCGCCGTACAAGGCCGCCCAGTTCTCGTTGAAGTGGCAACCGGTCAGCGACGCGCTGGGAGCACCGGGCGTGGCGTAGTTGTACATGCCGCCGCCGCTGCGCTCGGCGCGGTTGTCCTCGAACGTACAGTCCATCACCGTTGGCGTGCCGGAGAGGTTGCCCAACCCGGCGCCGTAGTACGCGCTGTTGCGGACGAACGTGCAGCCGATCAGCGTCGGCCCGCACGAGCCGACGTACATGCCCCCGCCGGCGGACGGGTAGCCGCCCACCTTGTTGTCCGCGAACGCGCAGGCCACGACGGTCAGGCCGCTGGTCGTGCACCGCAACCCCGCCCCGTAGTTGGCCCCCGTGGCGAGATCACCATAACCCCCGCGGACGGTGACGCCGTCCAGCGTGGCCCCGGCGCTGCTCGCGGCGCAGGTGACGACACAGTAGCTGTTCTCAGCGTAGTTCTGGAAGTTGGGCCCGTCGTTGCCGGCCAGGTCGCCGCTGAGAATCGTCGGATGCGCGAGTATGTCACGCGCGTCCGGCTCGGTAGCCCCATAACCCGCATACCCCCCCGCGACGTACACGCCGCCGGGCAGCGCGAACGTGTCGGTACGCAGGCCCGACCCCGTCGGGTACGCGGTCGAGCGGTCAGGGCGGTACGTGCCGCCCGCGACGTGGATGGCGTCGCCACTACCGGCGGTGGCCAAGGCGTCGCGCAGGTGCTTCAGCGGGCTCGCCCAACTCCCCCCGCTACCGCCCGCAGGTGCGTCTTCGTCCACGTACCAGACAGCCTGACCGCCGGCCGTGGCACCGCCAACGCCCAACAAGACCACAACCAAAACCAACGTGCGCGTACAGGAATTGTGTTGCATGGTGGCGACCCCCCTCGCCCCAGAAGATTGGTCTGGAACGCCGGCCGTGAATGGCAGGCACCCTTCGCGGAGCCCCTCCCCGCGCCAGATCAGCACCAGTATAGCAAATGCACCTGTGCCTGTCACCAGGGGCTTGACTTGAAAATCCGGACGTTCCCCCGCAGCCCGGACGGCATCTTGCAGTGCCGTAGCGGCCGGGTCGAAGCCCGGCCGGGCGGCTCGCCGCCGCCCGACCAATGGCGATCAGTGATGGTCGCTGCCCCTCGCCTCGGTCGGAGCAACTACATAAACATACCGCATGGGCTGCGTACCCGTGTTGAAGACGTTGTGGCGGGTGTGGGGCGGGTTGTAGGCATATTGCCCGGCAGCCAGGGGCCGGCGCCCGCCGCCCTCGGTCGCAACCTCGCCGGCGCCGGCCAGGCAGATGATCATCTCCTCGTAGTTGTCCGTGCTGTGCCAGCCGCAGTCCGTGCCGGGCTGCAGGACCACGAGCCCGGACCGCATCCCGGCCGTATCGTCCTTGCTGAGGAGACGGGCGGACTCCGGCGCATCCGGCAGCGACCGCACGAAAGCCTCCCGCTGGGACATCTGGTGCATCCTGCCTTCCCGGGCCGCACAGCCGAGAATCACCAGCAACGCCACGACCCCCAACACCTGGTACACGGTCTTCCCGCTGCGCATACACCCGCCTCCCCGCTCCCGCCCCGCCGCGCCTTCCGTTCGATGTGGGACTACCAGCCCCACCAGGAGTCGTCGACGTAGTAGTAATCGTAGCAGCCGCCCCAGCAGCCGTCATCCACCCACACGTCCACGTAGTCATAATCCCAGTTGTGCCCCGGGTAGACGACCAGGTCGAGCCCGTTGCCGTCGATCGTGCAACTGCCCACGCTGACCAGAGGAACCGCACCGACCAGCAATGCCAGCGCCGCGAACTTAATCTTCCGGTATGCCTTCATGTTGTCTGATCCTCCACCACTACTCGCGCCCCGGACGCGACCAGGGACCGGCCGATGCCCGCCTGGACTCCACACCCCCTCACCCCGAAAGACACCCGCTGGCCTGCCCGGTTAGCGGCCAACTGCCCCGGTTGGTGCCCGATCGCTCCAGCCAGTGGCCAACTGGCCAGGTTGGTGGCCGACTGGCCAAGTTGGTGGCTAGGCGGCGTCTGTGGACCCCTCTCCCCGCGGGAGAGGGGCAGGGGTGAGGGCCGCAGAGGCAAAGACTCTCCCTGGGGAAGCCCACCGCGACGCAGCAGCCGCCCAACCCATACCCCCAGCAGACGGGCCGCGCCGGGCGGCGCTACGCCCGGTCGGCCGTAGGGAGCCCCATCCCGTGCCCGGGCCGGTGGGCGTACAGCAGCCAGTACGCGACGGGGATAACGAACAACGTGAAGACCGTGGAGGCGAACAGCCCGAAAATGAGCGCCCAAGCCAGGCCGGAGAATATCGGGTCCAGCGTGATCGGCACCGCCGACAGCATCGCCGTGGACACCGTCAGCAGGATTGGCCGCAGACGCACCACGCAGCTTGCCAGGATCGCATCCGCCAGCGAGTACCCCTGCCCCAGGGCCAGATGGATGAAGTCGATGATGATGATCGCCTGGCGCGTGACGATGCCGGCCAGGGCGATCATGCCGATCATGCCGGTGGCCGTGAAGAACACCGGATCGGCATACCCGCCCACCTGCCCGCCGGTCAGCAGGTTCAGCAGCCAGAAGCCCGGCATGATGCCGATCACCGTCAGCGGGATAGCCAGCATGACCACCAGCGGGATGACGAAGGAGCGCGTCTGCGCCACGAGCAGGATGTAGATGCCCACCAGGGCGGCGGCGAACGCCAGGCCCAGGTCACGGAAGACGTCCAGCGTGATCTTCCACTCGCCCTCCCCGGCGAAGTCGAGGCGAAAGCCCTCCGGCACGTGCCACGCGATGTCACCGCCGTTGCGCAGGTAGGTGCGAGCCACCAGCGGTCGCGGGGCAGCGGTCTCGACCCAGCCGGCGCCGATCGAATTCACCCGGGCGGGGGCGGACTCGCGCCGTGCGTCAAACCGATCGGCGAGCAGGTCCACGACTGTCCCGGCCGGGGGGACGCCCGCGGTCTCCGCAAAAACGTAGGCAACCCGCTCGAGGTTCTTGTGGTAGATGGTCTGGTCCACGCGGGCCCGTTCCCAGCGGCCCAACTCCGCGAGCGGGACGAGGTGCCCCGCATCGCCCTGCACGTTCACCTGGGCGAGCGCTGCGGCGCTCGAGCGCAGGGGTCGCGGCAGGAGCACCTCGAGGCGCAGCGGCCGGCGTTCACTCGACACGCGGACCAGGCCGGCCTCCATGCCGCCCAGACACAGGGCGATGGTGTCGGCAATCTCGGCAACGCTGATGCCGTGCAGGGCGGCCTTCTCCTTGTCCGTCACAAAGACGAGCTTCTCCTGCGCCGCCTCAATCGTATCGTCCACGTCCACCACGCCCGGCTCGACTTCGAAACGCGCCCGCACGGTGCGGGCGGCCTCGATGAGGTCGGCGTAGCCGTGCGCCGGCCGGCCGTACACTTCCGCCACCACCGTCGCAATCACCGGCGGGCCCGGCGGCAGTTCGACGAGTTGCAGGACGGCCGCATGCCGGCGTGCGATCTCGGTCAGCTCATCACGCAGGCGCAGACCGATCGCATGGCTCTGCTGCGCCCGGCGTTTCTTCGGCGCCAGGTTCAGGCGAATCTCCGCGACGTGGGAGCCCTGCCGCAGGTAGTAGTGCCGCACCAACCCGTTGAAATCCATCGGTGACGCGAGCCCGACGTAGGACGTGAAGTCCGTCACCTCCGGCACGCCCGCCAGGTACGCCTCCAGCTCGCGCACCGCGGCGTCAGACCGTTCCAGCGTGGTCCCCTCGTCAAAGTTGAGCACGAGCAGCAGTTCGTTCTTGTTGTCGAAGGGGAGCATCTTGAGCGGCACCCTACGGGTGGCCGCCAGCCCCGCCGCCAGCAACATGAGCAGCAGCATCACGCCCAGAAACCCCCATGCCGCCGGGCGCGAGCGTAACAACGGGTTCATCAATGGCGCGAACAGCCGATACAGCGCGGTGCCCTTTACCGTGCCGATGGCGTCCGACTCGTCGTGAGGCGGGTCCGCGCCGCCGCTGCCGGCGCTCTCCGCCGCCGGCCGGGCGTAACGGCGCTTCAGCACGTGATACGACAGCCACGGCGTGATCGTGAACGCCACCAGCATCGACATGAGCATGGTGACGGGCAGGTTGAGCGCCATGGGCCGCATGTACGGCCCCATCATGCCCGTGATGAAGAACATCGGCAGAAACGACACGATCACCGCGAGCGTCGCCGTGATCAGCGGCGGGCGAATCTCCGCCACCGCCTCCAGCACCACCGCCCGCGACGCTCGCTTCCGCAGGCGGAAATGGCGCGTGATGTTCTCGACGTCGACGATCGGATCATCCACGAGCAGCCCCAACGACAGAATCAGGGCGAAGAGCGTGACGCGGTTGATGGTGTACCCGGCGATCAGGTTCACCACCAGCGTCAGACCGAACACCACGGGGACCGCGACGGCCACGATGAGCGCCTCGCGCCAGCCCAGACCCAGCGTCAGCAGCGCAATGACGATGAAGACCGCCACGGCCAACGCCTCGACCAGCTCGTTAACCTTCTCATTGGCGGTCAGGCCGTAGTTGCGGGTGATGACCACGTCGATGTCGTCCGGGACGACCTCGCGCGTGAGGGTCTCAGCCGCTTGTACGATGCGCTCGGCCACCCACACCGCGTTGGAGCCTTTCTTCTTGGCGAGTGCGATGGTGACGGCCGGCGCCGTGTCGTCACCCGCCGCCGGCGCGGCTTCGCCGTCGTGGAGCACAGGCTCGCCCAGCCTGGTGCCGGGGGCGTGCTCTTCCGCGTGGAACCCGCGGGCCGGGCCCCAACCGTGCCGCACGTAGCTCACCGCTTCCGCGGGGCCGTCCACCACCTCCGCCACGTCTTTCAGGAACACCGGGCGATCGCCGAACACGCCGACGACCAGCTCGCGCACCTCCGCAGCAGCGGCGAACGCCTCGCCCGCGGCCACCCGGATCACGCGATCATCCCGCGTGAACTCGCCGGCCGGGCGCGTGACGTTGGCCGCCGCCAACGCCCGCTGCACGCCGAGCGGCGCAAGGTGGTGCGCGCGGAGTCGGTCCGTGTCGAGGTACACATAGACGACGCGCGGCTGCCCACCCACCACGTAGGCACGCGACAGGTCCTGGACGGCCGCCAGCCGCTCAACGAGTTCCTCCGCCACGCGGCGCAGGACATACTCGTCGGCCGCGGGGCCGCTGAGCGTCAGGGTGACGATCGGAACGTCGTCGATCTCGACCGGCTTGACTACCCAGCCGGTGACGCCGGGCGGCGCCAGATCAAGGTTCGCATCGATGGTCTTGTACAGCTTGACCAGGCTGCGCTCGCGGTCCTCGCCGACGTAGTACCGCACGGTGATGATCGCGTGGTCCTCACGCGACATCGAGTAGACGTACTCGACGCCGTCGATCTGGTAGAGCAGCTTCTCCAACGGCGTGGCCACAAGCTGCTCGACCTCCTCGGCCGAGTGGCCCGGAAAGCTCACCAGCACGTCCGCCAGCGGGACGACGATCTGCGGGTCCTCCTCCCGTGGCGTAACCAACAGCGCCGCCACCCCGGCCAGAGTCGCCAGGAGCACCAGAATCAGCGACAGGTTGGAGTTCAGAAACGTGCGGACAATCGAGTTCGTGAACCCATGGTGGGCCGGGGGAAGACCGTCAAGGGGGCGCCCGCTCACGTGCTCAGGATCGCGTGCCATGCTGCACTGACCTCCTCCCGGATGCCTGGCGGCCGCTGAAGAACCCCCTGCGGCGGGGAACCCGGCTTCCACCCGCGCGACCGTACCGCTTGCCATTATGCCCGCGCGGTCAGCCCCCACAAGCAAGTCGCCACCAGGGGTTGCCCCTGACCCAGCTCACCCAGCAGCCCGCCGAAGAACCAGTGTCGGCCCCCCGCATGCGTTCAGCGTCTTTGGCGTTGTGCGTGCCATGCTTTCCCGCGACCGCGGTCGCGGGTAAGCATGCTCCTGTATACCGCAGCACATGCCCACCCCCGCCTGCGGCCGGTGAGGGCATGGCACCCCCCTGAACACGTACGGGCCCCCGGGGCCGACGTGGGGATCACCAAACGCCCCGGAGAGGCTCTCGGTCTGGAGCGTAAGTCCCTCAACCGACCGGTACCCAGCAGACGCCACAGTCCCTGCTTGCCAGCACCCCATTCGCGGCGTTTCCACCAGCGCGCGGAGGTGGGGCAATTGGCCCTATCCGATGTGCTAAGCGTTTGTTCACGTCACCGTGGGGGGTTACAATCGCGCCCCGTGGACCGATTGCCCTGCACCGGTGACGCCAAACCTGAGTCCATGCTGGTGGTCCTGCCCACTTGGGTGGGCGACTGCGTCATGGCCACGCCCGCGCTGCGGGAGTTGCGGCGACGCTTCAGCCGCACGCGGATCACGTTCCTACTGGAGCCCAACCTGGTTGATCTCGTGCGGGACGGTAACTGGATGGACGACTACGCCGTCTGGCCCCCCAAGTCTCAGCGCGGCCCGCTGCACCGCCCCTATCGGCGACTGGTACGGGACCTGCGCCGGCGCCGGCCGGAGTGGGCCCTCATGCTGCCCAACTCTTTCCGGGCGGCTCTCCTGGGTTGGCTCAGCGGGGCACGGCGGCGGATCGGCTATGACCGAGACGGACGGGGCTGGTTGCTCACCGACCGCCTGCCCGTGCGAAACCGGGTGAACCGCCTCTATGTCCCCATGCCGATGGTAGAGTATTACGCCGACCTTGCCGAAGCGGTCGGCTGCGACCGGCCGGGTGATGAGCTGGAGTTGTTCACGACCACCGAGGCTGAGTCGGCCGTCCAGAAGCGGCTGGCCGGGGAGGCGCTGGCAGAGGGCCCACTCGTGGTCATCTGCCCCGGGGCACGCTACGGCATGGCCAAGTGCTGGCTGCCGGAGCGGTTCGCGGCCGTGGCGGACCGGCTTATCGAGGCCGAAGGGGCGCAGGTGGTTGTTACCTGCGGTCCCGGCGAGGAACCGCTGGCGCAGGCGATACGAGCGGCCATGAGGCGAGGCGGCCGGGTGTGGGACGACCCCAGACCGACCCTCGGCGAACTCAAGGCCCTCGTCAAACGCGCGGACCTGCTGCTCGGCAACGACACCGGCCCGCGACATTTCGCCCGGGCGTTCAGCACCCCGGCAGTTACCGTGTTCGGGCCGACCGACCCCGAGTGGACCCGAACCGGATATGCGCAGGAACGGATCGTGCGGGTGGACGTGGATTGTGGTCCGTGCCAGCAGCGCACCTGCCCGCTGGGACACCTCCGCTGTATGTACGAGGTGACGGTGGACATGGTGTTCGACGCGGCCATTGAGCTGCTGCGCCTGCGGACGCGACAGAAGGAAACCAGTACCGTCGGCCCGTTCAAGTAGTACTGTCGGCCGCCGGCGGCGGCTGAAGGCGGGTGCCGGTGTCGACGACCATGGACTGCAAGGCTGCCCAGGACGAGACCCGTGGCGGGGAGTTCATCCGGGTGGGTGATCTGCTCATCCGCGCGGTGCACGTGAAGCTGCTGCGCCAATACGGGCTCACCTCGCTGGACAGCCTCTTCGGCTACGCGGACGGGGAAGTACTGGGCAAGCCCGGGCTGGCCGACTGGCGGGAGCGCATCCGCATGCCCCTGAACTGGCGCGGGCGAAACGTGGTCTTCTACCTGAAACGCTACACACGCCCGCCGGCATCCGAGCAGAGGGAACAGCGGTGGACGTGCGCCGCGGCCGCCAGCACCGCCGGGGTGGAGTGGCAACGCATGCTCGAACTGACCGACGCGGGCATAAGCTGCCCCCAGCCGGTCGCCTTCGGGGAGGAGGTGTGCGGCGGGCGCGAGCTGCGCAGCGCGGTGCTCATCGAGGAAGTTCCCGGCGAGTCGCTGGAGAACTGGATCAAGCACTGGTCGCCCCCCCCGGGGGACATCACGCGCTTCCTGTCAGTGCACCTGGCGCGGCTGGTCGGGCGCCTGCACAGCCGCGGGTTCGTGCACCGCGACCTGTATCTCAGCCACGTCTTCTTCGATTCCGCGGCCCCGGTGGAGCAGTCTCTCTACCTGATTGACGTGCAGCGCGTGATGCGGCCGCGCTGGCGGCACCTGCGCTGGATCATCAAGGATCTGGCGGCCCTCAACCACTCGACGCCCGCCGGGATCGCAGGCAATGGCGAACGCCTGCGCTGGCTGCGACGCTACCTGTGTGCGGCCCGGTTCGAGGTGGATGTCCGCTGGCTGCGCCGGCGGGTGGCCGCCAAGACCCGACGCATGGCCCGCCACGATCGCCGGCGCGCCGCCCGTTTGCAGCCCCGGAGCCGGACCCCGTGAAAGTCGCCCTCGTGTCGGAATGGGTGGACGCGTGGCGGGGGGGAGCCGAGACCTCCACCCGCCAATTCGTCTACCACCTGCTGGATACCGGGGTGGAACTCCACCTGTTCACGCGCAGTCGCCCGTCGCCGACGCCGGGGCTGGAAGTGCACAGCATCAGCGGGGCAGCCCTGTCACGCACGCGCCGCAGCGTGACCTTCGCCCACCGCGTGGTCGCCCTGCTGAAGGAGGATGACTTCGACATCGTGCACGCGATTTCGCCCTGCCTGGGGGCGGATATCTACCAACCCCGCGGCGGCACGGTGGCCGAGACCATCGCGCGGAACCTGGCGCTGCGCCGCTCGCCGCTGGCCCGCCGCCTCAAGGGCTACGCGAACCGGCTCAATCTCAAGCAGCGGTTCCAGCTCTCGCTGGAACGTCAGTTGCTCCGCGACCCGCAAGGCCCCGTGGTGGCCGCCCTGTCGGACTACGTCGTCAGCCAGCTTCAGGAACACTATGCCCTGCCGGCGGTACGGATCCACAAGGTATTCAACGGCGTCGACTTGCCCAACACCTCCGCCGAACAGCGCGCCGCGGACCGCCGCCTCATCCGGAGGGATTTCCACGCCGGCGAGGATGACGTGGTGGTGCTGCTGGTGGCGCACAACTTCCGCTTGAAGGGGGTCCGCTGCTGGATGCAGGCGCACGCCCGCCTGCTGCAGCAAGGGTGCGACTGGGTGCGGGCCCTGGTGATCGGTCGAGGGGAGAACACGCGCTGGCACCGCCTGGCCGCCCGGCTGCGCCTCCAACGGCACCTGAGTTTCGTCGGCCCGAGCGATCGCGTCCCGGCCTTCATGCACGCCGCGGACGTGCTCGTGCATCCGACGTACTACGATCCGTGCAGCCGCGTGGTCCTGGAGGGTCTGGCGACCGGGCTGCCGTGCATCACCACGCGTTGGGACGGGGCGGCCGAGAAGGTCGAGGACGGCCGCAGCGGCTTCGTGCTCGCGGAGCCGGAAGACATCGACGCCCTCGTGGAGCACGTGCGCACCCTCCAGGATCCGCAACGGCGCCGGGCCATGGGCGACCGGGGACGCCGACGCGCCGACGAATGGAGCATGCAGCGGCATGCGGCCGAGATGGTGACCCTGTACAGGAAGCTCCTCACTGCCCGGTCGCGGCGCGGGCCGCGGCCAACCCCGGCACGGGTTGGCCGGCCCGCCGTCGCGTCGTAGCCGGGCCGCCCCCCCGCCCCACCTTGCGGGTATTTGGTGACGGCGTCACGTCGCGCTCACCAGAACCGCGACGCACCCCCCGGCGGGAGGGGGGCAGCCCGCACGATCCACTACGCGCAGTATGGGTGCCGGTGGGAAGTTGCGTTCCGCCGATCCAGCACAGCGGTCCCGATGCAACGCAGGCTCGCGGGCAGGAGCGTGGCGGCGTCGATGTTATCGGAACCTTAACCGAGGCTTTGGGGGCAGCCGGCGGAGCGGTGGCGTCGTGCAGTCGGTCACTCTACAATAGAATGAGCGTGGGTTTCGTCGATGATGTGGGGAATGGCGACGCCGCGGGGTGGGCGGTGGAGGTCAGGCCCCCTGCCCCTGCCGGCATGGTGGAGACCGTCGCGTGAGTGAAGCCGAGACCGGCACGCTGAGCGTCCTTCTGCTCGGGGAATCCGAGTCGGGCAGTGCCCTGAGCGAGTGGCTGCGGCAGCACGCCCGGATTCAGCAGGTGGGCGGCGTGGACGACGCCCTGGCGGCGTTGCGCTCGAGCGCGTTCGATCTGGTGGTCAGCGTGCCGGAGTTGCTGCTGCCCTTGCGGGAGGCGTACGTCCAGGAGCAGGCACCGGCCGTCTTCGACGCGGTCAACCAGGGCGTGTGCGTGGTGGGGAAGTCCGGGGACCTGATCTGGGCCAACCCGAAGATGGCGGGCTTCCCCGCGGAGGTCCGCCAGCGCGCGTGTCAGTACTGTCGGGAGACGCTGCACGCGCTCCCGCAGGAGCCCCACCCAGACTCAACGCCGGCGCGAGGCCGGCGTTCGAGTTTCACGACCACCGGCAATGAGTATTACGAGATCAGCGTCACGCCTGTCAGCGATCACCACGACCAGATCACGCAGGCGGTCGCGGTGGTCTGGAACACGACTGACCTGCGGCGCTTGCAGGACAAGATCGATGCCATCGACCGTGCGGGTCGGGCCCTGGTGAGCCTCGATGCAGAGCACCTCTCCCGGCTCAACATCCAGCAGCGTCTCGAACTGCTCGAACGGCGCATTCTGGAATCTGTGCACGACCTGCTCAACTTCGACAATTTCGCCATCATGGTGCTCGACAAGCGCAGCAACAAGCTCGAGATGCTGCTGTCGTGGGGGATGCTGCCTGAAGCCCAGCAGACGGAGCTGTTCGCGTCGCCGGAAGGCAGCGGGATATCAGGGTACGTGGCCGCCCGCGGGCGCAGCTACATCTGCCCCGACGTGACCCGCGACCCCCGCTACCTTTCGGGCATCCAGGGTGCCCGCTCGTCTCTGACCATTCCGTTACGCCTGCACGACGAGGTCGTGGCCGTGGCCAACTTCGAGAGCACCCGGCCGGCCGCCTTCACCGAGGACGATCGGCAGTTCGCCGAGATCTTCGGACGCTACGTGGCCATCGCGCTGCACATCCTCGAACTGCTCATCAGCGAGCGCTACACCGCGACCGGGCAGGTGGGCAGCAACGTCATGGCCGAGATCACCGCACCGCTCAACGACATCCTCTCCGAAGTCGAGCGCCTGACCGAGGACTACATCGGACACGACGACCTGCGCCATCGGCTGCGGGTGGTTTCCGAGAACGCCGTCAAGGTCCGTGACTCGATCAAGAACGTGATCACGGCCAAGTCGGGCCTGGTGGGCGCCCGCCAGGGCACGCCGGCGCAGGCGGATGCCCTGCTGTCCGGCAAGCACGTCCTGGTGGCGGACGATGAGGAGGTCATCCGCGAGACGATCCGCGACGTACTGGAGGGCCTGGGCTGCCAGGTCGTCTGTGCGGCCGAGGGGGCGGCCGCGGTCGCGCTGCTCGGCACCGACACCTTCGACCTGGTCATCAGCGACATCAAGATGCCGGGCAGGAACGGCTACGAGGTGTTCGCCGCCGCCAAGCAGGCCAACGCCGCCACCCCCGTCATTCTGATGACGGGCTTCGGCTATGACCCGAACCACTCCATCGTCCGCGCCCGCCGCGAGGGCCTGGCGGCCGTGCTCTTCAAGCCCTTCAAGGTCGACCAGCTCCTCCACGAAATCCGCACGGCCCTGAAGGCCGTGGCCACCTGACCCCCTGTCGGCAAACAGGGGGGCGCCCGCCCACACCCGCGGCCGTCGGATGCCCCACACTCGGGGTTCGCCGTGGGTGGATTCCACACCCCCCTACCCCATGCTCAACCGACACGCATGCGCCGTGGCTCGCGTCCGCCCCCCCCGCAGGGCGTGATTCTGACAGGGCGCCCGGTTTCCTTGCGTCTTCATCGGGGTACTGCTAGATTCGCGGGCTGCTCGCGAGCTTCTCCTTTTCTACAGCGACATTGAACAACGCAGGAGCGTCAAGGTATGGCGGTCACTGAACTCGACATCAAGCGGATATCCCAGGAAGTCGCCCAACGCAGCGAGCCGTGCCGGGCCCTGCTCGAACAGATGCACCGGGTTATCGTCGGGCAGGACGAGCTGCTGCACCGCATGCTGGTGGGGTTGCTCGCCAACGGACACCTGCTCATTGAGGGTGTACCCGGACTGGCGAAGACCATGGCCGTCGCGTGCCTGGCCGGGGGGATCGACACCGACTTCCAACGCCTCCAGTTCACACCCGACCTGCTGCCGGCCGACCTGATCGGCACGCTGATCTTCCGCCCAACAGACGGGAGATTCGAAGTGCAGAAGGGTCCGATATTCTCGCACATCATCCTGGCGGACGAGATCAACCGCGCCCCGGCCAAGGTGCAATCAGCCCTCTTGCAGGCGATGCAGGAACGCGAGGTCACCATCGGCAAGGAGACGTTCCCGCTGGCCGAACCCTTCCTCGTGCTGGCCACGCAGAACCCCATCGAGCAGGAGGGTACGTACCCGCTGCCGGAGGCGCAGGTGGACCGCTTCATGATGAAGGTGCTGGTCACTTACCCCAGTAAGAAGGAGGAACGCGCGATCCTCGACCGCATGGCCCGCACGCAGCCGGAGACCACCGTGGCACCGGTGATGAAGCCGGCGGATATCCTCTCGGCCCGGCAGCTTGTGGATGAGATCTACATCGACGACAAGATCAAGGACTACATCGTGGACCTGGTGCTGGCCACGCGCGAGCCGGCCGCCTACGACCTGCCGATTGCGGACTGGATTCAGTACGGCGCCTCGCCGCGGGCAACGCTGGCGCTCACCGTGGGAGCGAAGGCCAACGCCTTCCTGGCCGGGCGCGGCTACGTCACGCCGCAGGACGTCAAGGACATCGCCCCCGACGTGCTGCGCCACCGCATCATCGTCACCTACGAGGCGGAGGCGGAGGAGAAGACCTCCGCAGACGTCGTGCGGGCCGTGCTGGACCATGTGCCCGTGCCCTGACGAATTGTCGATTTTCGATTGACGATTGTCGATTGCGGAGAGGGGACGGGACGTCGACGCGAGTGCGGGGTAGCGAACCGGGGGGCGGCGGCTGAACCAATTGGCGATTGGCGATTGACGATTGACGATTGCAGAGAGAGACCGAAGCGGCAATACATGCAGGCGGTGTCCATGAACGCGGAAGAGCTGAAGACGCGCACGAAGGCCTTTGCCCTGCGGGTGATCCGGCTGTGCGGCGGGTTGCCGCGTAACGTGACGGCGGATGTCATCGCGCGGCAGTTGCTGCGCGCGGCTACTTCCGTGGGAGCGAACTACCGGGCCGCGTGCCGGGCGCGGTCGCGAGCGGACTTCGTAGCCAAAATGGCCCTGGTCGAGGAGGAAGCAGACGAGTGCGGTTACTGGCTGGAGCTGCTCGCCGAAAGCGAGCTCGTGAAACCCCGACGCCTCGCCGAACTGGCGGCAGAGGCAAACGAACTCACGGCCGTTGCAGGAGCATCACGGAAGACCGCCCGGTCGCGTCTATCGGACGGAGGCAGCAATGACCACCGTCGCACGCCGTCGGGCAGGGACTCGCAAGGCCCCTGCAATCGCCAATCGACAATCGCCAATCGACAATCCCCATGATTTCTCGTGAGCTGCTCAAAAAGGTTCGCCAGATTCAGATCCGCACCCGGCGGGTGGTCAATGATGTTTTTGCCGGGCAGTACCACTCCGCCTTTCGGGGCCGGGGTATGGAGTTCGAGGAGGTCGCTCCGTATCAGTATGGCGACGACGTGCGCATCATCGACTGGAACGTCTCCGCCCGCTTCGGCGCCCCGTTCGTCAAGCGTTTCCGCGAGGAGCGGGAGCTGACGGTGATGCTGCTGGCGGACGTCAGCGGGTCCGGGTTCTTCGGCAGCACGACGCGTTTCAAGGTGGACATGGCCGCCGAGCTCTGTGCGGTACTGGCGTTCTCGGCCATCCGCAGCAACGACAAGGTCGGGCTGATCCTGTTCTCCGATCGGGTCGAGAAGTACGTACCTCCCAAGAAAGGCACGCGTCACGTGCTGCGGATCATCCGGGAGTTGCTGTATCACGAACCAACCGGGCGGGGGACGGACATTGCGGAGGCCTTGCGGTTTCTGGACCGCGTGACCATCCGCAAGACCGTCTGCTTCCTGGTGAGTGACTTCCTGGCGGAAAACTACGAGACGGCCCTGAGCATCGCCAATCGTCGCCATGACCTGCTGCCCATCACGATCACCGACCCGCGGGAACTGGAGTTGCCGGCCGTGGGCTTCGCCGAGCTGGAGGACCCGGAAACCGGTGAGCGGCGGATCGTGGATACAGGCAGTCGGCTGGTGCGCCGTGCTTACGCGGCCCAGGTGCGCGCGAGCCAGGCCGCCCGCCAGGCGCTGTTTCGTCGCTTGCAGACCGATGTGCTCGATCTGCGCACGGATGAGTCGTATGTGGAGCCGCTGGTCGCCTGCTTCCGCCGACGGGAACGACGGCGCTGAGCCGACGAGACGCAGGGACTGTGAACTTGGGACTATGATGGGTTCGACCAGATACATAGGCGCTCTGCTGCTGGCCAGCCTCGCTGCACTCGGCACGCTGCCCGCAGGCTGCGGGCGCGAAACGACCTCGCCTGGTCGAAGCAGGACGGCGGAACTCGCGGGCGCGCCGGTGGAGCGCACCGCGCAGGCAGGCCCCGTTGTGCTGACGCTGCGCGCGGCGCGCGACAACGTGCCGTACACGCAACGCGCGCGCCTCACAATCGAGGCCCGGGCGCCGGCGACGGCGACCTTGCGACTGGACGATTATCTGAGTCGTCTGAAGGAAGCCGGCGCCGGGGGCTTTGAATATCGCGCCCTCGCGCGGGGCAGCACCGTGGCCGAACCCACCCGCGATAATCAACGTCGCTGGACGCAGACTTTCGACCTGGAGTTCTTCCTGCCGGGCCAGTACGAATTGCCCGGCGCCGCTGCATACTATGTACTCCAGACGCCTTCGCCGGAAACCCCGGCCGAGGCGCCACCATCGGCGCCGCAGCCATCGCTTACAGAAACCACGACCACCCAGCCGGCGAAGGGCCCCGCGCGCAGCACGCCCACCCCGGCGCCCGAGGAACAACAGCTTACCACCGAGCCCTTGACCCTGACGGCCGTGCTCCCGCCCGGGCAGAACCCTTCGCAGGAGGAAATGGCCAAGCTGACCATGCCGGCACCGGTCGAGCTGCCACCGGATCCGTTTGCCTGGAAGAGCATACGGTGGTTGGTGATCGGGGTGGCGGCGTTCATCGTGGTGGCGCTGGCTCTCTGGTTGGCCATGCGCCGACGGCACCGCCGCGCGGGACCGGCGGCACCGCTCATCCCGCCGGCGGAATGGGCCTTGGCGGAACTGGAGAAGCTGCTGGCCGAGAGACTGCTGGAAGGGGACAACTTCCGCGCGTTCTATTACCGCCTCAACGAGCTGGTCCGGCAATACGTAGAGCGCGGGTTCGACGTGGCCGCCCCTGAGCAGACCACGGAGGAGTTCTTCGACAGCGTGCGCGCCGAGTTGATCCTCGGGCCGGAGGAGAAGCACAGTTTCGGGCGCTTCCTCACCGCCTGCGATATGGTGAAGTATGCCCGGCATCAGCCGGTGCCGGACGAGGCGAGCGAGGTGCTGAGCACCGCCCGTTCGTTCATCGAGCGGACGGCCGAGCGAACGCGGTTCCTGGCAGCCCGGACCGCCGCGGTGGGACCGCTGCCGGAGGGCGGGCAGGCAGCACCGCCCGCGCGCGCCGACACGGAGTTAACAATTGCTGAGCAGGCTCCCTGAAATCCACTTCGCACCGGGTCCCGTGTTTGCGACTTTAGGTGCGCTCTTCCTTCTGACTCTGCCCTGGTTGTGGGTGCGGGCGCGGAGTCCGCGCCGGCACGCGACCTTCCGTTTTCCGTTTGCCCAGCGTCTTGGAGGACCCGCCCCTCTACCGCGCAGTTGGGCACAGCGGCTGTGGTTCCTGCCGGCGCTGCTGCGGACGACCGCCGTCGCAGTTCTGCTCTTCGCGCTGGCGAGGCCACAGGCGGGGGGGCTGGTGCGGGACACGGCCGAGGGCATCGCCATCGAGATGGTGCTGGACGTCTCCGGCAGCATGGCCGAAACCGACTTCGCCCTGCAAGGACAGTGGGTACGCCGCGTCGATGCGGTAAAGCGTGTTTTCGAGGACTTCGTGCTGGGACAGCAGAACCTGCCCGGGCGGGCCAACGACCTGATCGGCATGGTGAGCTTTGCGCGGTACGCCGACGTGAAATGCCCGCTCACGCGCGACCAGGCCAACCTGGTCAACCTGCTTAAGGAAACGGACATCCCCGGCTGGGTGCAGGGCCAGGAGCGTTACCGTCACCCGGAGGCTGACAACACCGCTCTGGGCGACGCCATCGTGCTGGGGACCGACGAGTTACGGCGCGCGGGCGAACAGGCCGTCGCCGGCATCGCGGGCGCGGAGCCCGCCAAAAGCAAGGTGATGATCCTGCTCACCGACGGCGCCGACAACCCGGCGCCGGAGGCCCGGCGCGAGGCCCCCAACCCGGTGGAGGCCGCCAAGCTGGCGGCCGCTCTGGGTATCAAAGTGTATACCATCGGCGCCGTGGGCGCGGAGCGCCGGGCGCAGACGCCGTTCGGTTTCTTTGCCCGGCCGACGGCCCAGGTCGACGAGCGCACGCTACAGGAAATCGCCCGCGTCACCGGCGGCCGCTACTTCCGCGCCACGGACACCGAGTCGCTCGTCACGATCTATGACGAGATCGACAAGCTGGAGCGGCGGCGCACCGGTGAGCGCGAGTACTATGATGATCTGGGGGCCGTGCGCATCGCCCTGGTAGTCGCGCTGGCTGTGCTCGGGGTAGAGGTCTTCCTGGTTAACACCCGGTTTCGCAGGATGCCATGAAACAGCGCAGCGTCTATCCTCTCTCGGTCTTTGTGGCGTGGGGCCTGCTCGTGCCCACCGGGCTCGTCGCGGCGGCGCTGGCGCTGTTTCTGCTGACGGACGTGGGCAAGCTCCCGCTGGATCAGCCTCACCTGTGGTGGGTGGTGGGGATCGTGCCGCTGGTGGGAGCCCTGTATGTGTACGGCGCGTGGCGACGCCGGCGGGCGCTGCTGGCCCTCACATCAGCGCCGTTGGCGGCGGCCCTGACGCCCGGTGCCAGTGCGCTGCGCCAGGCGGTGCGGGCGGGGGCGGTCGGCTCTGCCATCCTGTTGCTGGCCATCGCCCTAACCGGTCCGCGCTGGGGCATCTACATGGAGAAGCAGCGCGCCTTCGGCATCGACGTCGTGGTGGCTGTCGATGTGTCCCGGTCGATGCTGGCCCGCGACCTGGCACCCAACCGCCTGGAGCACACCAAGGACCTGATCCGCAGCCAGCTTACCGAGCGCTCCACCTTGCAGCAGGGCAGTCGGTTGGGGCTGCTCGCCTTTGCCGGCTCCGCGTCGATGAAGGTGCCACTGACGCTCGATCACGGCTTCTTCCGCCAGGCGGTGGACACCTTGCACGTCGGCAGCGCCCCGCGCGGAGGTACCGCCATCGCGGAAGCGATCTACGAAGCCTCCGAGTTCTTCGCCGCATCTCCACCCGAGGCCACCAAGCTCATTCTCGTCTTCACCGATGGCGAGGATCACGAGGGCGAAGCTGAGAAGGCGGCGAAGGAGGTCTTTGATGAGCACGGTATCAAGGTGTTCACGATCGGCGTCGGGGATCCGCTGTCGCCGGCCGGGGCCGAGGTGCCTTCCGATGCGGAGCCGGGCAGCCGGTCGCTGGTGTACAACGGGCAGATTGTGTTTTCCAGGCTCAACGAAGACTATCTGCGCAACCTGGCCCAGGCAGGCGGGCAGGGCATCTACGCGCGGCTGGCCGATTTGCCGCGCGTGGTGGACGCCCTGGCTGGTATGCAACGCCATCAGCTTACCACCGAGGAACGCCAACGCTCCAAGCCGCGGTACCAGTGGTTCGTGGCCGGGGCGCTCTTGCTGTTGACGCTGGAGATGTTTATCCATGAGCGGCGGCGGAACGCGACCGGAGGAGCCCTGCGGGTCTGGTCCGCGGCCGGCACGGGGGAACAGGCATGAGGGCGTCGATCATGTGGATTCTGCACGGGACCACGCCAAGGGGAAACGAGCGTGGCATGCCCAAGCTCGCCCCAGGCGAGCGCCGGCATGCTGCTCCGGGCTCCGCGCGCTCCGCCGGAAGAACAGGGTCCCGGCGCGCCGGGACTTGGCCATGCCACCCTGCTTCGAGTCTCGGGTTGCCCCGTTCGTGGTCCTGCTTGACACTTTGCCTGTTGGTGCTCGGGCCGCTCTGGGGGTCGGCGTCGGCACAAGCCCCGTCCTCGGCGCAGACGGTGTCCGCAGCGCCGCCCGCGGCTTCGCCCGCCGGCGCGCCACTTTCGCCGCAGGAACTGGTGCGCCGGGGCAATCGCCTGTTCAAAGAAGGCAAGACGAGCGAGGCACTGGAGGCGTACAACCAGGCCGGCCGGGAGCGACCAGACGCTGCGGAGATTGCGTTCAACCAGGGCCTCACCCATTACGCCCTCGGTGAGTATGAACAGGCCCGAACCGCGTTCGAGCGGGCGAAGCTGGCCCCGCAGCGCACCGTGCAGGAGCAAGCTGTGTATGCCCTCGGCGCCTGCGACCACGCCGAGGCACTGGCGAGTCAGGACCCGAAGGCCGCCATCGGCAAGCTCGAAAACGCAATGCGCAATTACCAGGACGTGCTGTCCCATGCTCCGGAAGACGGACCCGGCGTGCCCGAACCCGCGGGAGGGGAACCCGCCTCCGTGTACGGGGCCGCCCGCGACGCCCACTTCAAGGCCGGCACCACCTGGCGGGCCCTGAAGGAACAACTCCAGCAGCAGCAGTCCCAGGACCAGCAGCAATCGCAGGACCAGCAGCAGTCGTCACCGCAGGAGGGCCAGCAACAGCAGGACCAACAGGCGCAGCAACAGCAGGGACAGCAGCAGGACCAACAGCAACAGCAGGCGCAGCAGCAACAGGCACAGGAGGCGCAGCAACAGCAGCAGGAGCAGGCCGCCCAGGCGCAAGAGGGTGACGAACAGAAGGAGGAAGCCGAAGCAGCGGCAAGCCAGGCCGAACGCAACTCGCGGGAACAGGCGGTGCGCGAGCTGCGCCGCCTGATGGATCAGCAACGTCGGCGAAAGGAACAGCGCGGCCAGCCGATGCCTCCGGTGCCGCTGAGACCAGTGGAGAAAGACTGGTAGGTGAGATGGATGGGTGCCATGCTTTCCCGCGACGGCGTACCTGTTTAGCGTGGGTGCCATGCCCTCACCCGCCGCAGGCGGGGGTGGGCATGTGCCGCGTCCGCAGAGGCATGCTTACCCGCGACCGCGGTCGCGGGTAAGCATGGCACCCACAACGCCGAAGACGCTAGACACGTACGCGACGGCAGTCGCGGGTAAGCATGGGGCTGCGTCCGGAGCCCGTTCGCACCCGTCATCAGTCCCCCCCCAGGTCCAAAGGACCTGGGCCACCCGTCAGGTCCAAAGGACCTGGGCCGCCCGGGCGGTGAGAGAGAGCAGATGTTCGCAACGCAGGCCATTGTCATCATGTGCTTCCTGCCGCCGCTGAGCGCGCTGCAGAGCCCGGGCATCGACCTGCAGCTCGGCAGCCAGGTGCTCGAGGTGGGCGAGGCCGTGGACGCGCAGCTCGTCTGCACGAACATCGGCGTACCCACCAGTCCCGAGGCGACCGTGCCCGACGGGCTGGAACTGCGCCTGGCGCAACCCAACCCCAGCCAGTCCTCGATGGTCTCGATCGTCAACGGCCGGCGCAGCGAGCGCGTCAGCTACACGTACCACCTGCGCCTGACGGCGAGACAGGAGGGAACCTACGTCCTCGGCCCCGTGCGGGTTATGGCCGACGGGAGATCATACGAAACCGAGCCGGTCACGATCACCGTCCGGCGGACAACGCAAACCTCCGACTACGTGTTCGTCGAGCTGGACGTGCAGCCGCGGACGCTGTACGTCACCCAGTCCTGCACGGCCACCCTGCGGGTGGGCATCCGCGACCTGCAAATGCAGGGCCGGTACCTCGACGACATCAACCTCTTCCGCTCGGCCATGGACCAGCGGGCGTCGCAGTTCTCGATCTTCGGGAATGAGCCGGGCACTCAGCGGCAGGTCTGGCGGACGGATGCCGCCGGTGTCCGGCAGCGCTTCTCCGTACTGCAAGTCACCAAGACCGTGCGCGCGGATGAGCCGGGAACGGTGACCATCGGCCCGGTCTTCGTGAAGGTCGACTACCCCACCTCGCTGGGGCGCGGTTTCTTCGGCAGCTACGAGGTGCGCAACTCCCGGCGGGAGACCGCGCGGGCGGAGGCGATCAGCGTCACCGTCAAGGCGCCGCCGCTCGAGGGCCGGCCCGCCGGCTTCACGGGTGCCGTCGGGCGGTACACCCTCACCGCCGATGCCGCGCCCACGCGCCTCGAACAGGGGCGGCCACTCACTTTGACGTTAACCGTCCGCGGCACACCACTGGAGGGCATCGCGGGCCCCGACCTGGCCGCCCAGGCGGAACTTGCCAGCCGCTTCGATTTCACCACCGATGAGTTGGTGGGTTCCCTGGAGGGCAACGCCAAGGTGTTCCGTCGCGCGCTGTTTCCCAAACAGGCGGGCGAACAGGCAATCCCCCCACTGCGCTGGTCGTACTTCGACACCGACAGCGAACAGTATGTCTCGCTGACGACGGAACCGATCGCCATCGCCGTCGATCCGCCCGCGCCCGGCGGCCAGCCGGTGCCCCTGCTACCCCAAACGGGCGGCACGCCCCCGGGTGAGGAGGCCAAGCTGACGCTGGTGGCCGGGGGGATTTCTCCCAACTACGCGGACGTGAATGCCCTGCTGGCGTCCCACTCGTTCGCCTGGAGTCCGGCTTGGTCGGCGACGCTGCTTGCCTGCCCGATCGCGTGGCTGGGCGCCGCGGCCCTCGTGCGCTTCCGGACGCGCCTGCGCGCCGACGTGGGCTGGGCGCGACGGCGACGCGCGCTGCCTGCCGCCCGGCGGGCCTTGCGCGCCGCGGCACACGCCTCGGAGCCGGCGGCGTACCTGGCCGCGCTGGCCGACGTGCTCTGCAACTACGTGCTCGAACGCTTCGACCTGCCGCCGGGATATCGCGCCCCCAACGAAATACAAGCGTTGCTGACGGAACACGGCTATCCAGCAGCCTCGGCTGGGGCGGTCGCCCAGTTCCTGGAAAGCACCCAAGCGGCGCGCTACGCACCTGGCGCGGTGGACGCAACCACGTTGCGACAGGCTCACAACCAGGTCTGGCGCTGGGTCAAGCAGATGGAACGCGTGACGCGATGAGCAACAGCGATCGTCAACCCGGTTGGTCTCGCCTCACGGTATCGCCGACTGATGAGGCGACCGGGGTGGCATGCCCAAGCCGAAGGCGCCGGCATGCTCCGCCGGCAGCCCAGGGTGATACCAGGCAAAGAGATGGCGGCGCTGCGCTTGGCCATGCCACCCCCGTTCGAGCGCGAGTGCCGTCTCCGCGGCGAGTCGTGTCGTTGCGTACCGGGGCGATCCGAGCTCCGCTGGTCTGGTTCACGTTGCTGCTCGGCGTCGCCCCGACAACGGGAACCGCGGCGCCGCCCGGCGAACCAGCGCCGGCACCGGCACCCGTGGGCAGCGTGATCGCACCCAGCGAGGCAATCCCGCCGAACGAAGCAACGTCTCCCGGGCGCCCGATGACTCTCGCACCCGCCCGCAGCCCGGCCGACCTGGAGCAGGAGTTGCAGCAGGCCCTGGCCGACTTCGAGCAGGCACAAAGCCTGCACAGCAGCGACCCCGAGCGTGCCCGGCAGCTTTACCGGTCCGCCGCCCAGCGTTTTTCCACGGTGGTGGCGGCGGGCGTGGTCAACGGTCGGCTGGAGTACAATCTCGGCAACGCGCTGTTGCAGGCGGGCGACTTGGGCGGGGCGATCCTGCACTACCGGCGCGCCGAACGGTTGATCCCCGGTGACCCCCACCTCGACGATAACCTGTCGTGGGCGCGTTCGCGCTGCCTGACCACGATTCGTCCAACCTCCCAGGCGACGGTGCTGCGGAACCTGTGCTTCTGGCACTATGACTATTCGCTGGCGCGGCGGACGCAGGTCGCGCTGGGACTGTACGTTGCGGTCTGGGTGCTGCTGCTGCTGCGCGCGTTCTTCCGGCGGCGGCTGCTGTCCGTGGCGGCGGTCTTGTGCGCCGTCGGCGCGCTGTTGCTGGGCGGCTCGGCCGCGGTCACGCACCGAGCCGAGCGCGACACCCCCGCGGGCGTCGTCCGCGCGTTCGACGTGCCCGTGTACAAAGGCCCCGGCACCGGCTACCAGCGCCAGTTTGAGCAGCCGCTGCAACCCGGGGTCGAATTCACCTTGCGCGAACGGCGCGGGAACTGGTGGCGCGTCGAGCTGGCTGACGGTAACACAGGGTGGCTCGAGGCAACCACGGCCGAGCTGGTTCCACCTTCCCTTTGAGTAACGGGCACAAGCCCGGCTATGTCCTGCAGCGCCCCCGGGTGAGCCTAGGCGATCGTCCGTGTCCACGGGCTCACGCCCGCAACTCCAACGGGCGCCCAGCAGGTGAGTCAAGGCCGGCGACTTCGCTTGCGCCGGGAGCTTCCATGCACACCCCGCGTCGTGCCGCAGGGACCGCGCCCGGACCGGAGTCTGTTGGCGCGCTTGTGTACCGGAGTTAGACTCAAACCATGAGCGACCGCGGTCCGGGTGGGCCGGCGCAGGCGGGGTGGAACCCGGCGCCGGCGACCGACGCCGCGGCCGGCGGTTAGCGTGAACGAGCGTGCTTCGCTGCCCCTCAAGCCTGCGGCCTGCAACCCCTTGAGCTTGCGATGGGTGAGTATGCATCGGATTCTATGCCTCGGTGGTGTGCTTCTGGGAGGCGTAAGTGGAGCGTTCCCGCCGCAGTGGTCGGCGCGGGTCGTTGCGCCAGCGCACACACAAGGGCCCGCCTACCGACAGGCGATTGTACCTGAAGCGCGAAGTCAGCACCCCACGACGGAAGAACCGGGCCTCCAGCAGCAAACCCCGCGTTGCGAGAAGCACAGTCATGCTGCCGACGCGCGTGGCCGTCTGGCCGAGAATCAGTTGGACGCCGTCTTCGACCTGCTGCCGGGGACCAACTGGCGCTGGCCGGTCAAGGACCAGTCGGGCACCACGCGGCATCAGCAGGATTGGCTGGATGTTGAGGCCTGGTATCTGCTGGTGGAAGAGGCCCTGGCCCAGGTCGGGGAGGCCGCGGTGGAAGCGCTGCCCGAGTTCGTGGCCGCGCGCCAACTGACCGAGGAACGGCTTGCCGAGATCGCGCGACGAAGCGCGTGCGCGCCGGAGGATGTACGGCAGGCGCTGGCGGACTACCTGGCCGTCGCCGAACTGGTGAAGCGGCGTGAGCAGGCCGTGGAGGTCAGCGAGGCCGAAGCCCGTGCGTTCGTGGCAGCCACGCACGATGAGGTCACGATTCTGCTCTCCGAACTGCCGGCCGACGCGGTCGTGAGCGCGGCCGAGCAAGTTCCGGAGGATGAGTTGCAGCGCGTGTTTGAGGCGTACCGCGACCGGCCCTTCGACCCGGACAAGGGCCTGATCGGCTACACGATGGGCCCCGCGATCAAAGTGGAGTACATCGGCTTCGCGTTCCAGGACGTGGTTGATTCCCTCGCCCTGCCGGAGGGACAGACGCGCGCTGACGAGGCGCGCAAGCTGATCGACTTGGCCGTGGAGCAACTCGGGCGGTACCTGCGGGAGCCGTGGAAGGATGCCCAGACCGTTGACGGTTTCCAGGTCGCTCCGGAGGCGGTGCGGGCCAACGGCTACTGGGACGCGGTGGGCGCGTGGGCAAGGGAGCACGCGCGGATTCCCGTGCGTTGCGGGAAAACCGACTGGATGACGGCCACCTCGGTGCGTCTGGAAGCGCCGGAGCTGGGTCAGAAAGTGCGTCGCGCCGCCGACGGTCGGCAACTGAAGTTCCCGGATTTCGCCTTCGACGTGCAGGGGTTGGTTGAGGCGGGGACCGCGCGGTCGCCGGAGAGGGTGCTGGCGCTCCATGAGCCGGTGCCGGAGCCGATCGCGGCCTACGCCGCGGGCCGGCGGACGGACGCGTACTTCTACCGCGTGGTGGAGACACGGCCGGCCGGGGTGCCCAGTTCGTGGCACAAGGTGCGCCAGCACGTCGAGCGTGACGCCCGGCGGCTGCGGGCGTTGGGCAGGGCGAAGGCGGACGCGCAGCGGCTGGCGGAGGCCGCGCGGCAGCACGGGTTGCGGGCGGCCTACGAAGGGCTCCCCGAGCTGAGCACCAAGTACGGGGCGCCGGCCACGCCGCGGCGGCTGGGCCCGTTTACGCAGCGGGTGAAGCTGGGTCTGCAGCGGGCGGGCATGCTGGAGCAGGCGTCGCTGCCACCGCGGCTGGAGAGTTTCCGGAACGCGGAGCCGCTGGCGCGGGCGGCCTTCGCGCTGGTCGCAGACGGAAGCATCGGCGCGGGGGCGCCGGCAAAGACGGACCCCGTCGGTACGCCAAACGGCGTCGACGGGCGGCCTGCCGACTCGGTACCGCTGCCCCAGGCACCGCGCGCGGTAGCGGCGGTCGGCCTCGAGGATGACCTGGCCTGGGTGGTGATCGAGTTGGTGGAGTACAGACCGCTGCCGCTGGAGGCAGCGCCGGACTTGCGGTATATCAGGGACCTGCTGCGGATCGAGAGGCAGGCGGAGGTCCGTCGGCAGTTGTTGTCGCGGGAGGAAGTGAAACGGCGGGCGGTGGAGCAGCGGACGCCGTAGGGGCGCTCCGAGACTCCCCAGCACACTCCCTTCCGATTCAGGGACGTGCGGTTTGGCGTGTCTCGGTCGCGGGAATTGCTTGGACGCACCAGGGAGGCGTCATCGCCTTTGCCGCCCTCGCCCCTACCCCTCTCTCGCGGGGAGAGGGGCTCAGATGCCGCACGCCCGGCGCTGCGTGCGGTGGATGAGGGCGTGGCGGCGACGCCGTGCACGTACTCAGGGAGGGACTGGCGGAGGTCAAGCCACTGCGGCATCTCCCCTCACCCTACCCTCTCCCCCGAGGGGGAGAGGGGTTTGGTCAGGCGTTCTCCGGGGCTGTTGGCGCGGCAGGAGCGGCACGTGCGACCAGCAACGATCGGCATCATCGGCGGGACGGGACTGGGCGAACTGCTGTTGAAGCAGGCGGGCGGGGAGGCGCTGACGATCGACACGCCTTTCGGGGCTCCGAGCGGGCCGATCGTGCGGGGGTCGTGGGCGGGCGCGGAGGTGGCGTTTCTGCCCCGTCATGGACCGCGGCACACGCTTAACCCATCAGTCGTTCCCTACCGTGCCAACATCTGGGCACTGAAGCAGCTTGGGGTGACGACCGTTATTGCCAGCGGCGCCGCGGGCAGTCTGCGCCAGGAGATGCATCCGGGCGAACTGGTCGTCTGTGATCAGGTGATCGACAGGACGTTCCGCCGGGAGAGTACGTTCTTCGAGGCAGGCCCGGTGGTGCACGTGGCGTTCGCCGACCCATTCTGCCCGCGCCTGCGGCAGGCGTTGCTGCGGGCGGCCCAGCAGGTGCAGACGCCCGTGCATGATCGGGGCACGTACATCTGCATCGAGGGTCCGCAGTTTTCCACGCGGGCCGAGGCTCACCTGCACCGGCAATGGGCCGGTGACCTGGTGGGCATGACCTGCCTGCCGGAGGCCAAGCTCGCCCGGGAGGCGGAGATGTGCTACGCGCTGATCGCGCTGGCGACGGATTACGACTGCTGGCGCCCCGCGCCGCCGGGCGGGCATGACGAGCTCGTCAAGGAAGTGCTGGCGAATCTGCAGCGCGGCAGCGAGGCGGCGGCCGAACTGATCCGGGTGACGCTCGCGTTGCTGCCGGCGGAAGCAGGCGGTTGCGGCTGCGGGACCGCGCTTGACCTGGCCGTCTGGTCGGACCTGAGCGCCACCGAGGCGGCCACCCGCACCCGGCTGGCTCCGCTGCTGGCGCGTTTCGAGGCGGCTCGTGCCGGAAAGTGAGGGCTCCCATGGAGCGGGCGCCGGTGACCGACGGCAGGGGGGTACGCGCGCGTCGCGCGGTGCTGGCGGCGTTGCTCGTGTGGCCGCTGGTGGGAGTTCGGGCGCAAGAGCCGGCGGCACCGGGGCAGGAAGTGCCGCTGGACGTGCGGGCGGACGCCACGTACTCGGATGTGTACCTCGATGACAGCCTGGAGGCTGCGGACGCTCTCGCACGGGTCGAGCAGCTTGTCAGCCGCGGGCGGTGGACGGAGGCCGCCCGGCTGCTTCAGCAGGCAGCGGACGGCGCCGAGCGCAAGGTGACGCGGCTGGAGCCAGGTCGTTACGCCGGCACGCGTCTGTGTGTGGCCGACCGGATCGCGGACTTTCCGCCCGCCGGCATCGAGGCATATCGGGTGCTCTACGAGCGTCGCGCGGAGGAAGCGGCGGAGGCCGCCTGGGCGGCCCGTGACCTGCCCGCGTTGTTGACGGTCTTCGAGCGCTATTTCTGCACCGCGCGGGCGGGCACCCTGGCCGAGCCGATGGCGCAGCTCGCGCTGGAGGCGGGGCGGCTGCCGGTGGCACAGGCCGTGTGCCGACGGGTGCTGGCGCGTCATCCCGACCGGGAGCGGCTGGGGCAGCGCTACCGGGCGTTGCTGGCGTTGCTGGAGGCCCTTTCCGGGAGCCGGGCGACGCTGGCGGCCGACTTGGGCAACGTGGAGCTTCCCTGGCTGGGGCAACCGCGGGCCTTGCGGGAGATTCTGCGGGAGTTGCCCAGCGGGTTTCCAGTATCGGCGGGGGAGGCCGCCGCTGGCGACTGGCCGGTCTTCGGCGGCAACCCAGCCCGCAACCGGGTCGGCTCCTGCCGCGTAGAACGGCCGGGCCTGCTGTGGCGGTGCCAACCATTTGACACCGGCCCGCGGGAAGTAATGGAAAGCGACACGGAGGGGCCGGCGTTCCCGTTTGAGGTGCCCGCCCAGTTCACGCTGAACCCGGTGGCGGCCGGTGAGCTGGTGTTCGTGCAGTACCGACGGGAAGTGGCGGCCGTGCAGCGCCGGAGCGGGGCGACGGCCTGGCGCTTCAATCCCGATCCCCAGCCGACCTACGCAGTGGATGATTTCGACCTGCAAGTGCCGCGCTGGTACGCGGTTACGGTGGCCGGGGGGGACGTGGTGGCCTCGCTGCCGGGAGAAGCCACGTTCTACCAGCCGACGCTGGCCCGCGTTTCGCAGGTGGTCTGCCTCGATGCCCTCACCGGAGCGGTCCGCTGGCGCACGCTGCCGCCCGCCGTGGGCATGCCCGCGGACGAGTTCGGCTTCGATGCGAGCCCGCTGGTCGAGCAGGACTACGTGTACGTCGTCGGGCGGCGCCGGCGCTCGTTCGGGTTTGAGGATGCCTACCTCTGTGCCCTCAATGCCCGGGATGGCAGCGTGCGGTTCACGACGTACCTGGCCGGGGCATCGGTGGGGACGTTCGGGGCCCGGCGGGCGACGCTGTCGCCACCGGCGCTTGAGGGCGACACGGTCTACGTGTGCACGAACCTCGGGGCGGTGGCGGCCGTGCACGCGCTGACGGGCAGCGTGCAATGGGTACGGCTCTACGAGCGCACCGCGCGGGATCCGTATGCCGATCCGGTGGGAAGCCTGCGCCGCGGGCGTTCGTGGCATTATCACCCGGTGATCTGGGCGGCGGACCGGCTGGTGGTGTTTCCGCTGGATGCGGCGGAGGTACTCGTGGTCAATCCCGTGGACGGCCGATCGCTACAGCGCCTCCCGGCCGGCGTCCTGGGCGACTTGCAGACGATCGCAGGTGTGCGCGGCGGGTTGCTTTACGGAGCGGGGCAAGAGGCGGTGGCGTATGACCTCATCCAGGGTGAAGTGGCGTGGCGCGTGCCGCTGTCCGCGGACGGGGAGTTGCGGGGGCGGTGTGCGCTGACCGATGAGGCGCTGCTGGTGCCCACGCGGGCGGGGATCGGCAGCTTCGGTCTGGCCAAAGGAGAGCGGCGGGACACGCCCTGGCCGGCCGACGAAGAGGGTGCCAACTTGTTGGCATTGCCGGACCTGCTCCTGGCGGCGGGTCCGAGCACGTTGAGTGCGTACGTGCGCAAGGAGGAGCTGTACGACGGGCTGCGTCGCAAGCTTGCGCAGGCACCCGATGACCCGGTCCCCGCACTGGAGCTGCTGGAGGTGGCGTTGCGTGGGGAGGAGTTCAACGAGGCCGGCGCAGCGCTGGAGGAGGCCGCCCGACGCCTGGGCCGCACGAGCGGAGTCCCCGACGCGGCCCTGCGGCAACGGCTCTTCGATGACGTGCTGGCGCTGGCAGCGCGTCTGGCAGGCGCGGCGGCGCTTACGCCGACGGTCCTCGACACCCTGTACGAGCATGCCGCCCGCGGCGCGCCCGATCCGACCGCCCATGTGCGCTATCGCCTGGTCTTCGCGGAGCTGTTCGCCCGCGTGGGTCAGCCCGAGCGTGCCCTGCGTCTTTATCAACAGATACTGCTGGACCGATCGCTGCGTGACCTGCCGGTGCCGGTGGAGCGTGGTAGCGCGCGCCGGCGCGGGTCCGGTCCGGAAGCGGCGAGCACAGTAGCCTGGGTGGAGGCCCAGAAACGGATTGAGGCGCTGCTGGAGCAGCACGGGCGGTCGCTCTACGAGCCTTACGAAGGCGAGGCACAGCGTCTGCTCGAGGAGGGGTCGGCTACGAAGAACCCTGAGCCGTTGCGGCGGCTGGTGGAAGCCTACCCGCACGCGCGAGCCGCTCCGCTGGGGTGGGTGCGCTTGGGGGACCTGTTGCTGGCGCGTCAGGAGCCGGAAGAGGCGGCCCGCTGTTACGCGGCCGTCTATCATCGCTATCCCGACAATGCCGCGGAGCCGGGCCTGTTGCGCCGCATTGCCGAGGCGTACGTGCGCGCGGGCAAGCTGGAGCACGCCTACCGCTGGCTGACGCGGGCGGCCTGGGAGTACCCCACGGAACGCATCGAGGTCGACGGCCGAAAGCTGACGTTCGAGCAGTATCGGGACCAACTGGGGGAAGTCCCGGCCTGCTTCGAGCCGAGCCGCCCCGCCATCACCCTGCCGCTCGGCGAACCGTACCGGCGCGACTTCGACGGGCCCGCCTGGTTGCTGGTGCCATACTTCCTCGAACAGCCCGGCTGCCGCTGGTTGCGCTTCTTTGTCTATCACGCGGGTGGCATCCGGGCGTTTGCGAGCGACACGGGGGCGGAAGTCTGGGCGGCGCCGGCGCCGGTGCGCACCAACGCGGAACTGTTGGTGGTCACCGATGCTGCGGCCGTGTTCACCACCGCGCATGAGGTCTTCGCCCTGGACCCGGCGAGCGGGGCACGCCGGTGGACCCAGGGTCGGTATCCGCCGCAGTTCCAGGCACCGGAGGCGGACTGGGAGGACGAAGCGCCGCTGCGCACCTACGCCCTGCGTCGCGATCGTCTGGTGACCGCTCGGGATGACGGGACGGTAACCTGTATTGCGCTGGAGAACGGGGAGGAGGTGTGGTCGGTTGTGCAGACGCCGGCGCCCGCGGGTCCGTTGCGGTGCAGCGATGCCTGGGTGGTGTATTGTGCCTATCGTCGCCCCCCGTCGGGAGCGGAGGCCGGCGAAGCCGGCGTGCCGGTGCTGTATCTGGTGGACGCCCTCACGGGGCGGGCAGTGGACAGCATTCTCCTCGATGAGCGGAACCCGGTCGAGGATTTGTTTGTGACCCTCGATGAGCAGATCCTGGTGGTCAGCGCCCAGGCGGTTACCGCCTACGATGCGACCACGCGTCGCCGGTTGTGGCACATCGCGGTACGCGATCGGTTCCCGACGGCCGCCCTGCGCGTGGATATTGACGCTCTGTATCTGACGCCCGACGGCCGGCGCCTGGAAAAACGCAGCCTGGAGAACGGGGAAACGATCTGGGTGAGCGGAGTCATCGCCCGGGACCGCGACGAGATTACCTCGGTTCAGTTGCAGGACCGCAACGTGATCGTGGGCACGCCGCGCAGCGTATCCGCGCTGGACGCGGTGACCGGCATGACGCTGTGGGAGGGTTTGGCGCCGGACGACGCGAACTTCATGCACTGTTCACTTACGGACAGTTGCGCGCTGGCGGTGCATGTTCCCGAGCGGCGCGAGGGCGGGCCGGCCGCGGCGTACTTCTACGAACTGCGCGGGGGCAGCGGGGTCATTCCGCGCCAGGGCGGATACCTGCCCCTCGGCGAACTGGAAGGCGTGCGGGCCGTGCTGCCCGGCGACAATGCACTCATCATCCAAGCCGGCTCGAGTGTCCGCGGGTGGGGGCACCGCTGACCACCCGGCGAGCCGCAGGCTTCAGCCCCCGCGCATTTCTGCCGGACGCGTGTACGACGCGGCTGCGCGGGACTGCCAGACGGAATCCGAGAGTACCACGGTGTCCCTCCCGGCCTGGCCCCTCCGGGCGAGAGGGGAGAAGAGGAGAGTAGCCCCACGTCCAGGGCCTGCAAGAAGATTTCGCGCCAGGCTTTAACAGGTTGCATTTAAGTTCAAGTGGCTGCCATACTTACATCTCCAACGCCTGTTCAAGAACATGGAGGTGCAGTATGGACAGCCACGTATGGCGGGTAGTGTACG